>Ga0137401_10000298_pt1 | contig 18395 bp, 16 predicted proteins | sample CZOMad1_1_16fung_FD_108286 | JGI IMG/M metagenome (GOLD analysis project Ga0137401, IMG submission 108286) | Vadose zone soil fungal communities from Angelo Coast Range Reserve, California, USA - CZOMad1_1_16fungal (Illumina Assembly) | ecosystem: Environmental > Terrestrial > Soil > Vadose...
ACCGCAATCAACTCCAACACGGCTCCTGGGTCTTTCAGCTTCAGCAATCCTAACCATTCCCTTTTTTCCCTTGAAGACCGATAGAAAGTCTACCAGAGATTGCGGCCGGCTATCCGCCAGCGCGATCCCTCTCCGACGTTTTCCTGGAGGGTGATTGGTGATGCGGGGCACCAGCGGTAGATGGGCGAGGTTTACGCTTTAAACCGGAGGATAGAATGTCCCGCATCGTGCAAACACTCCTCGCTGATTACCGATCACCGATTACCGATTACTGAATCGATCCAGGCACGAAATTCAACTCCACCCTCTCAGGCCGACCTGGAACATTGAGGGCAGTCCATTTCTCCGATGTCTGTGCAACAATCTTTCCTCGTCGCATAACCAACAGTCGAGTTGCTTTGAGTCGAATTGCTTCATAGGGATCAGATGCCTGGAGCAATACGAGATCCGCGTAACATCCCGGCTCAATTCCGTAATGCTGCAAACCGAGGATTCTCGCTGGACGTACCGTGACCGCGTCGTAACAAGACTGGAGCGCTTCGCGTGACGTCATCTGTGCAATATGTAGCCCGACGTGTGCCACCTCAAGCATATCAGCGGAGCCGAATGAGTACCATGGATCCATCACGCAATCGTGTCCGAAGGCAACTGTCACACCCGCTGCAATCAATTCCGGGACGCGCGTCAAGCCGCGTCGTTTTGGGTAACTGTCATGCCTTCCTTGCAAAGTAATATTAATCAAAGGATTCGCGATCGCGGCTACCTCTGCTTCCGCGATCAACGGGAGCAATTTGGAAACGTAATAGTTATCCATTGAATGCATCGACGTCAGATGCGAACCAGCGACTCGACCTTGCAAGCCGAGGCGGTAGGTCTCCGCTGCCAGGGTTTCGATGTGCCGCGAATGCGGATCATCCGATTCATCGCAATGCAGATCAACCTGAAGACCACGTTCAGCGGCGATTTCGCACAGCCGGCGGACCGAGGCCGCCCCCTCGGCCATTGTTCGCTCGAAATGCGGAATACCGCCGACCACTTCTACCCCAAGATCCAGCGCTCGGAGTAAATTTTTTTCCGCATTGGGTGACCGAAACAAACCATCCTGGGGAAATGCCACCAGCTGGAGATCGAGGTAGGAAGCGACCTTCCGTTTGACCTCAAGCAATGCTTCCACCGCTAGCAAACGATCGTCACAAACGTCGACATGACTTCGGATCGCCAGCAATCCTTGGGCAACGGCCATATCGCAATAAGCTAAGGCGCGTTTTATCACAGCATCGGTCGTAAGCTGCGGCTTCAGCTCGCTCCACAAAGAAATCCCTTCCAGCAGCGTACCGGACCGATTGATGCGCGGCAAACCGAGAGAAAGCGCAGCATCCAGGTGAAAATGCGCATCCACAAAAGGCGGAGAAACGAGCCGGCCAAGCGCGTCCATCTCGGTCTCACCAGTGGCGGCCAAACCTTGCTCGAGCGCTACAATGCGCTCGCCGAGGATTCCGATATCAATGTTCGACCGACCATCTGGAAGATTGGCATGCCTAAGAATGAAATCCATGCTCGTGAGAATGAAATGACAGATGACAAATGACAAATAAAGATACGCGTCCAGATCGTACAAATTGGTCGATGCTGCCTCACCAGGATTCGTGATCGCTGGACGGCAGGCCTTATCCGACTCGATCGATTACTGAATCCTACGATCGCGGACCCCAAATCTGTTATTTGTGATCTGTCATTTGTCATTTCATTCGAGCCTCAGGCGAGAATGAGGGAATTGGTTGGCCGAAAATTGCGCGACAACGGCACTCGGCGCTATCATGTTAGTGCGTGCACTCCTTTCTAAGCTTCACCAAACGCCTGCCAGAGGTACTCCTCGTCTCGCGACCAAGGATCCGGCGGCCACAGTGCGGATTGACGAATAGACTAAGCTTTCGATGAGCTCAGCCGCGACTTGTTCGGAAGATAACAAAGCGCAGCCCAAGTCCCCAGCGAAAAAATCCCCATCGCCCGGTTCAATCTGCCTGGCACTAACCGCGGTCTATCTGGTGTGGGGTTCGACCTATCTTGGCATCCGCTTTGCGATTGAGTCGATCCCTGGATTTTTTATGGCGGGCGGTCGCTTTGTCAGTGCTGGGCTGATCATGATTGTGGTGGCATCGTTTCGCGGTGCTCGGTGGCCAGGTATCGCTGTCTGGCGAGATGCATTCATTGTCGGTGGCTGTTTGATATTGGGCGGAAATGGGGCAGTCACTTTCGCCGAACGGTATGTACCATCCGGAGAGACGGCCCTATTGGTCGCTTGTGTACCAATTTTCATGACGCTTTTTGCTTGGTTCGCCGGAATCACTCGACGTCCAGGCATATCAATTTTCTTCGCGATGGCGCTTGGAATATCCGGCGTCGGCGTGCTTGCTCATGCCGGTACGAGCACGAACCAGACTTCGGCTGCGCATCACCTGCTGGGCGTAATCGTTATCCTGACCGGTTGTGTCATCTGGTCGTTCGGCTCTTTATACGCTCGCCGAGCGCAACGCGCTGAGTCGGCGGTTCTAAATATCGGGTTACAGATGTTTGTCGGTGGCGTCCTACTCTTTCTGGCATCGGTGTTCGCGGGAGAACCAGCTTCTTTGAACCTCGGAGCTATTACCCAACGTTCCTTTTTCGCCTGGGTCTACTTAGTTACTATTGGAGCAGTTATCGGTTATAGCGCTTACGTCTGGCTCGTCCAGGTCGCTTCGCCGGCGCTGGTCGGAACCTATGCGTTCGTTAATCCGGCGGTTGCTGTCTTTCTTGGCTGGTTTCTCGGAGCCGAACCAATTAGTACGACGACGATCATCGGAGCCTGTGGGATCGTTGCCGCTGTCGCGATCATCGTTCTGTCGCGGCGACAGTGAACACCAACGAACGACAGTGATCACCAACCAACGACACTGAAAATCAGCGGTGGACTAGCGCTTGTCTTCACTGGCGTTCGCTGTCGATCGTTGTTGTTCACTATTGTTCCCTGCTCACCCCGAGTAGACCAGCAATCCCTTCAGAGCATCGACCGCTCGCTCAAGTTGCGAATCGTGAGCGTGCAATACTTGCTCCTTCTCGGCAGTGCTGGAAAAAGCTCCCCGACGACGAATCAGCAGCGCTCGCTCGTCTTCCCGGCTTAATATGCTCAAAATGTCTGGCTCGACGCCCTTCTCCTGAATTGTTTCATGAGCCGGCGTGTAGTAGCGCGACACGGTTAAACGCATGCCTGACCCATCCGGTAACGGAAACTGACCTTGTACCAGGCCTTTGCCAAAAGTAGTTTCACCGACGATAATCGCCCGCCGCCAATCTTTCATCGCACCGGCAACAATCTCGGAGGCACTGGCGCTCTCGCTGTTCACCAATACCACGAGCGGAAAACTGTCGCGCTGTTTACTCCGAGGATCAGTGAAGTATTCCTGATGAGTGCTCGGATCGCGACCTTCGGTGTAGACGACCATCGTTTTCGGCGGAAGAAAGACCCCGCACGTGTCGATCGCGCTTTGGAGCAGACCTCCTGGGTTATAGCGCAGATCGACCACCAGGGCACGCATCCCTTGATTGAGCAACTCATCCACTCTTTCTCCGAGCTCAACCGCCGTGGGCTGATTGAATTCCGTAATGCGGAGATAACCTATTTTCGAACTGCCCGCGATCGAGCTCTCCAGCAGATGCGCCTCACGCACCGTCGTTACTTTGTAGATTTGGCGGGTCACTGAAACGTCCCAATTCGCCTTGGTCGAAGGCCGAAAGACGTTCAGGTTCACAACCGTTCCCGGTCCTCCTCGTAAAAGCGGTGCGATGTCTTCGACTGTCTTTCGCTCGACCTTTACACCATTGATCGCTAGAATTTGATCACCCGCCATCAAGCCGGCTTTCGAAGCCGGAGCATCTTCTACGGACGAGACAATGGTGATGAAGCCGTTGAGTGCTGAGACAACGATTCCAATCCCAGTTACCTCTCCTTTGTTCTCTTCTTGTGAATCCTGGAAGTCATTGGCATCGAGATAGATACTGTGCGGATCCAATTTCACGAGCATCTGTTTAATCGCGGCGTGAACCAAGCCCTTCGCCTCTGTTTTTTCCGGGTCGACATAATCCTGGCGGATGAGTTGAAAAGCTCTAGTGAATACCCCAAGACGTGCAGCCAGCTCTTGACCAGTGTCGTCCGCACGCCCGGAAGTAAGGACCCTCCCCCCAACCAAGAGGTCCGAGCCAATTAAAAACAGAAGAAAAATCAAGCCGAGTTTTCGCCTCATTCCAGGACGCGCCTTTGGCGATGGTAACTGCTTCAGCCAGCAACGCAAGTGCTGGCGGACGTTGACAGGGATGGATTGCGGATTGCGGGATTGTAAGATGTGGCCTGGCCATCGCTTCAGTTTTCTTTGAGAGCCGTACCCCAAGTGTTACCTATGTCTTTAAAGTCTTACTGATGTCCCGAGCATGCCTTTACATTCCGCAATCCGCATTCATCTGAGGCTATGATTTTTCTCTGGGCGAACAAGCGCGACTGGAGGCATCCAGGACCAATCGTCAACATTGGCCTGCGGAACGCTTACCATCTGGCAGAAGCCGGCTTCGAAACCCACTTCTGCCTAGGAGCCGGTCCGGACTCCGAGACCAACGAAGACCTCACGAAGTTTTATCGGCTCGCTCCGATTCTCTCTCTGCACATCCATCGGATCACTCGTAAAGGATTGGTTGATCTCCGTCGCGGCCGATATCAAGCGACCACCAGTCGCCGCATCTTTGCTCAGGTCTCCCATTTAGCGAAGCGCTTTCTCGCCCAGCAGCCTGAACCGATCATCATTCTGACTCGCGAACCGTCGCTTTTGCCTCGGCTTGCTTGGCTTCGGCGTCGTTACGGTAATCGGGTGCGCGCTTTCTACGAAGCACACGATTATTACGCCGACCTTTCCTGGAAGAAAACGGAAGATACTAGAATCAAGTCAAGCGACCTTCGCCAAAGCTGGTTGGAACGGCTCTTCCTTCCACGCATCGATGGCATAATCGGCATTACCAACGAACAAACCCAACTCTACGCTCGTCAGTTTCCAAGACTGGCTTGTATTTATCTCCCACTTGGAACCGAGCTCCCTGCCGACCCGGAGAAAACCGACATTGAAAAACGGCGGGCCCATCGCCGGCTGGTCTATGTTGGTCGGCTGACCCAAAGCAAAGGTTTGCAGTCCCTCCTCCATTCTACTTCCCTATTAGCAGCTGCCAACATCCGCTTGGCTTTCTGGGGCGGTAACGACGCCCAAGCACAAAAAGTAAAAAAAATGGCCCACGAATTCGGATCAGACCAATGTGTCGAGACACTCAGTTCCCGATCACCCGAAGCCTTGGCCGCCGCCCTCGCCACTGAAGCGAGCGCCGGACTGATCCCGCTGGAAGACGATTATTATAACCGGAATCTGACCTGTCCCGCTAAGGGACTCGATTATCTAGCTCACGGCTTGCCGACCATTGCCAGTGATTTGCCTTCCACTCGGGGCCTTCTCGGCTCCAGTGGCGCAGCACGCTATGTAGCTGCAGGCGATCCCAGCGGTTTCGCTCAAGCAGCGGTCGCCTTGCTTGATGACGCCAAAAGCTATCAAGCCGCTACCTTGGCGGCGCTGGTCCGTGCACAGGAAGTGAGCTGGAAATCGCGAGTGAGCCAGTTAGTGGAGTTTGTGCGGGCGACACTTCGGTAAGAACCGCAGCACAGAAGGACGCGAAGACAGATTTTAACAAAGAGAGCGCAGAGATCCTAGCGCGGCATAGCCGCAACGCAAGCTGACCAGGTTCTGCGGTCTTCTCATTGAGTGGCCTGGTCTAAAGGGTCGAGTCGGGACCGAATACTCAAAGAGCGGATGAAAATCTTAGCATGGTGCCGCTCGGATAGTCTCTCCTTGCTCTCTGAGATCTCTGTGACCTCCTGTTTCGAAATCTGTCTTTGCCCCTCCGGTGTTTCGGTTCTTACCGGCTTGACAATTATATCGTCCGATATATATCTTACGATATATGAGAACCGATTGGAACGAGTATTCTAGTGGCCATTTCGCCCACGCTTGTCATCCAGATTGGCGGCACGTTGCCAAATGGCGCATGCGATATGCGAAACGGCATTTCGCTCGGGCATTCCGAGATTTTATGGGCCGATTCCACGAAGAAGGTCGCGGCGGTTGGGGTCCTTGGGAAGATTGGGGACCGTTCTCGCAATTTGCCGGTGGCCCTCGCAGTGGTCGATTTTTCGGTTTCGGCGAAGCGCGTCTGGCGATTCTTTCCTTGCTCAAGGAGGGGCCGAAACATGGCTATCAACTGATCAAGGAACTGGAACAGCGATCAGGAGGTCTCTATCGTGCCAGTGCTGGAACTGTCTACCCTACTCTGCAACAACTGGAAGACGAAAAGCTCCTTTGCTCGGAAGTGCAGGATGGAAGAAAGCTTTACACTTTGACCGCGGAAGGTTTGCAGGAAATCGAGAGAGAAAAGGAAACCATCGACCGCATTTGGCGAAGAGCCGAGCGCTGGGGCGATTGGGGCCGTTGGAGTGGGCCAGAGTCGTTTGCCTTCTTCCGTCCGCTCGCAGCATTGGTTAAGGCCACGTTCCGTGCCGCTAAATGGGCAGCCGGCGATTCCCAACGCGAGGAACGCTTGCTCGGCGCGCTGGAAAAGACTATTCAACAACTCGACGAGTTGCGGAAAGAATAAACGTGACAGCAGGCGAGCCCGACTCCGTCTAGCAGCGAGCTGTTTGCTTGGCTATCTGCTATCTGCTATCTGCTATTCGCCGCCCATGAGTCATTCCGTCGAGTCCCATTTACAGCTCCAGATCACAGAATATGACCAATTGATTCGGAGATTCATTCCTCGGTACGACGAGATGCTGGATGAAGCTGTCTACCTCATTCGCGACACGGTCGGGGACACGGGCAAATTGGTCGATCTCGGAATTGGAACCGGAGCGTTAGCTGAACGGATGATCAAGGCGATTCCGAAAGCGCAGATAATCGGCATCGATGCCGATCCACAAATGCTGGAGGAAGCCGCCCGAAGGCTGTCGCCAGACCGGACCGAATTAAGATTGCAGGATTTTTTTTCAGAATTGCCGACCGCGCAGAACGCATATTGTGCGGCACTCGCGCTGCATCACATCCCCAATTTATCCCGCAAGCAAGCGCTTTATCAAAAGATATATGATGGGCTTTTACCTGGCGGCCTTTTTTTGAATGCAGATGCCATGTTCGATGAAACGGAATCGAACCAGAAACGAAAGCGTTGGGCTGCACATCTTGTTTCTGCCGGTTTTGCAGAAGCCGAGGCCTTCTATCACCTCCAGAGTTGGCGAAAGGAAGACACCTATTTTGGATTGGAGACCGAGCTGGAACTGCTGCGAAAGGCTGGATTTAGTGACTGTGATGTCGCGTGGCGTTACGGCCCAATGGCAGTCATCGTAGGGGAGAAGCCAACCTGGAATAGATAAGTTGTTCTGGCCAGTTTACCTCGGCTGATCGAACCACTTCCATTCAATTGCGGAATGGGGATTGCGAAATGTAAACTGGCTAATTTCGGACCCACATTCCGAAATCCGCAATTCGCAATCCGCATTTGCTTTCGTAGATTGACCAATGCCAAGTCATACCTATCGCCTGACCAATCGGTGGACCGGTAACCTAGGCTCCGGTACTTCCGGCTACAAAACCTATGGGCGCGATCACGAAATCAGCCTTGCCGGCAAACCGGCACTCCTTGCTTCCTCTGATCCGCACTATCGCGGCGACCCAAGCCGGCACAATCCAGAGGATCTGCTATTAGCAGCGATTTCTGGTTGTCACCTGCTTTGGTATCTTCACTTTTGTTCCGACAGTCAGATTATCGTAGTTAGTTATCAGGACGAGGCCGAAGCGGTTATGGAAACAGCGGCTGATGGAAACGGCCGATTCACCAAGGCCGTTCTCCGCCCGCATGTGACGATCACTTCAACCGACAAGGTTCAACTGGCCGAGCATCTCCATGAAAAGGCGCATAAATTCTGTTTCATCGCTAATTCAGTGAATTTCCCGATCACGGTTGAACCGCGTATTGAGGTGACGCACAGCTGAAGACGGTCGGTAGGGACGAACTCCTGCTCGTCCGAAACGGACCAGGGGGAACTGCTCCCTAGGCCGTTGCCACCGGTTGCGCGATCGGTTTCGCCGAGTCATGCACGGCTGCCAGAAAAACGACGAATTCCGAGCCTTTACCGATTTCACTCCGAACGGAAATCATGCCGGCATGCGCTTCGACAACCGCTTTCACTAAACTCAATCCGAGGCCGAGCCCGCGCTGTGATCGGCTTTTATCGCCGCGATAAAGCCGTTCCCAAATTCGGCCTTGTTCGGCCAGAGGGATGCCAATCCCATTGTCTCGAATTGTGACCCGAACACCCTCGACGACGCGATGACAATCAACCTCGATTGTCCCGCCCGGTTCGGTGTATTTGACTGCATTATCGATCAAGTTCGCGAAAGCCTGGCGCATCCGGTTTGGATCAATATCGGCATAGCATTCTTCGCTCAGCTTCGTCTTGACCTCGATTCCTCGCTCTTCCGCTATCACTCGATAAACCTCCAACACTTCTTCCAACAGCTCCGAGATTGAACAACGCGCGCGACGCAATCGCATCATGCCGTTCTCTGCCTCGGTAACGTCCATTAATGTGTTGAGCATTGTCAGCACGCGATCCGACTCTTCAACCGAATCTGCCAGCGCTTCCCTAGCCGCCTCCGGGGTGTCTGTCTGCAACGCCAGTTCGGCAGTGCCGCGAAGTCGGGACAACGGAGAGCGCAGATCGTGCGCAACATTATCGAGCGCCTCTCGCATTCCGCGGATCAATGTCTGATTCTTATCCAGCACCTGATTAAATTGGCGTGCCAACTCCGCCAGTTCGCTTTGGGCTTGACTCACCGGAACGCGTTCACCCAGATTCCCAGTGCTAATGATCGAGCGGGCCGTTTTGAGCATCTGTCGAACCGGAGCAGTTGCGCGATAGGCGAACATCGCGCCTCCGGCAATCGCCAGGATCAAGGTTGGCACGATAACGACCAAGAAAGCGGTGAAAAAGGGTCCGAGCAAGTTTTCCGGCCGGCTGCTGCTTCGACCCACTCGCAGTGTCGCTCCATCTGAAAGCGGAGTCGATTCGATAATGAAATCGCTTCGTTTGTCTTTGGGAATACGCAGCCAAGCCGAGTTGGAATTGGCGTCACCAAACATCGAAGTCAAATTGCTAAAATCGACCCACTCGGCGGGTGCAACCAGTAAGGCGACGTTACCCAGCGGTCCGGTCACTTCAACAAAGAACGGACCTTCGTTCTCAGTGAACTGGCGTTGATTTACGGTGTCCTTGAGCGCTCGCAACCCTCCGCTTTCGTAGACGGCGGCGCACTCTTTTAGGCGTTCTTGAATGATTTCCCGTTCGCTTCGTTCGAAAAAAGAAATCAATAGAAAGTAAAGCAGTCCGAACAGGACGATCGCACTAAATGTGAACGTCGCCGCGTACCAAAGACTCAGCCGGACCGTGAAGCTCTGCCAAAGCCGCTCAATCCGCTTTAGTGACATACCCCACTCCTCGAATGGTGTGGATGAGCTTGACCGAAAAACCTTTGTCTACTTTCGCCCGAAGTCGGTGAATAAGGACATCGACAACATTAGTTTGCGGATCGAAATGAAAGTCCCAAATATGCTCCAAAATCATCGTCTTGGTCACCGGACGGCCAACGTGCCGGAGCAAGAATTCGAGCAATGAAAATTCGCGCGGATGCAGCTCGATCGCCTTGCCAGCTCGACTGACTTCTCTGGTCACCAGGTTCATCGAAAGGTCGGCAACGGCTAACTGAGTCGGTTCTTGCGAATGGCTTGCCCGGCGGATCAGCGCTTGAACTCGTGCCAGCAACTCGGAAAAAGCAAAGGGTTTGGTAACATAGTCGTCGCCGCCGGTTTGCAGACCAATTACCCGATCATCAACATTGGCTCGCGCGCTCAAAATCAGTACGGGCGTCTGCACTTTTTGCTGTCGTAACCGGCGAAGTAGCGAAAGCCCGTCCAGTTTCGGCAACATCAGATCGAGGATTGCTACATCGTAGGCGATGGTACTCGCTAAATCCAGCCCCCGTTCTCCATCGTTGGCACAATCTACCGCGAAACCGTTCTGCTTTAGTCCCTTGCTAACAAAAGAGGCGATCTTCTCGTCATCCTCAACCACAAGCGCTCGCATAGACTGAACCCCAACATGGCAGAGATTCTCCGCTTCAGAAAGAGGGATTGTCGTCGGAGCAGGGGACTCAGTGTGATTTCCGGACATACGGCTCGAGGGAGTGGCGGGATTAATGACCCGCGTTTTTGCCCGCTTCGGCCCACCCGCATTTCGCGCAGCGAATGCGGGTGGCCTGTTCCAACCCGGCGAACAACCAATCGTTGCCTTACTCGGAACCTTCGTGGACGGCCACGTACTGGCTTCCACCGTTTCGATAAACCTTTACCAGCGTTTCACCGTTAGGTTTGGCACTGGTCGCATCGACCGCTTCCTGAGCGTTCTTGACTGTACGATGGTTGATTTCGATAATCACGTCACCGACTCGGAGACCGGCTTCATATGAGGGGGATGAGGGATCAATTTCCTCGATCACCGCGCCTTGAACGTTGCCCGGCACTTTCAATTCCGCTCGAAGTTCCTGGCTTAGGTCCTGAACCGTCACGCCGTTGAGCGAACCATCTTCCGCTGGTTTAGGAGTCTGGTTCGCGGCCACCGAAGTGCCCGACCGCTCCTTCACCATTACGTTCACCATCTTGTTCTCACCGCTCCGATCAATTTGCACCGGAACATTCACGCCAGGACTTGTTTCGGCGACTCTCAGCTTAAGCTGGCTGGCGCTTTCGATCGGTTTGTTGTCGTATTGCAACACGACATCGCCGTTCTTAAGTCCCGCCGTATCGGCCGGGCCATTCGGAGTAACCTCCGAGATGAGTGCCCCCACTGATCGGTTAACTTTAAATGCCTTCGCCAGATCCGGAGTGAGGTTTTGAATCACGACTCCGAGGAATCCGCGGGTTACCTTTCCGTTCTTCATCAGGCTATCCGTAACCCAGTGGCAGAGGTTTGACGGCACCGCAAAGCCGATACCTTGGTTGCCGCCCGTCCGTGAAAGGATGGACGCGTTAATTCCCACCAAACGGCCTTGAGTGTCGACTAGAGCGCCACCGGAGTTGCCTGGGTTAATGGCGGCATCCGTTTGAATAAAGTCTTCATCCTGATCGCCCCCGCTTATGTTCGTGCGGTCCTTCGCGCTGACGATTCCCTCGGTAACGGTCTGACCGATGCCAAACGGGTTACCAATGGCGAGTACGACGTCGCCGATTTCCACCGCGTCACTATCCGCGAGGGTTAACGCAGGCAGATTCGTTGCATCAATCTTCAAAAGCGCGACATCGGTCTGTGGATCCGTGCCCACCAGCTTCGCGTTAAGGCTGCGGCCGTCGTTCAACGCTACCTGAATGTCTTTGGCATTCTCGATGACGTGATTATTAGTCAAGATATACCCATTCGGCGAAACTACTACACCCGAACCCAGTGCATGCTGGTTCTGGGACTGCTGTTGATCAAAGTCCGGAAACATCGGCCCGAAGAACCGCCGGAACTGCTCCGCGTCGGCGCCAGAGAGCTGGCGTTGCGCAGCGGTTGTCACAAATACCTTCACTACACTGGGTGTGACGGATTTGACGATCGGTGCAAACGAGTTCCCGAGTTTTACGTCTCGGTTCAGCGGCGAATTATCGACTTTTAGATCAAGACTCGCTTTCGATCCGTTGTCACTCGGACCGGAAGCACTGAAGGCGAGCGTGCCGCCGGCTAGGAACGCAGCTGCGGCTAACGCTGCCAATGGCGGAAGAATGGCTTTTTTTGGATTCATAAAGGCTTGTTTCAAGTATTGGCCACATTATTGAGCGGCGCATCTAACAAGATCCTTGCTCCAACATTACAATGGTGAAAGGTACGGCCAAGATGCGCTCACAATCTTCCAAATCCTAGACTCCAGGGTTCTAAATTCCGGATTCCACCTTCTGCCTCACAACTCCCGGTGCATCACGTACACATCGACGTAGCTCAGTTGCGTATGATGAAAACCCCTTGGAATCGTCCCGATGATGGTAAACCCAAGCTTCTTCCACAGGGCCACCGCTCCCGTATTGGTCGAAACCACAAAATTGAATTGCATGGCTTGATATCCCTGCTGCTTGGCCCAAGCGAGAGCATATTCGCCCATCGCGCGGCCAATCCCAGCGCCGTGCATTTCTGGATCTACCATGAACCCAGCATTGGCGACGTGGGATCCGAGACCGGGCTGATTCGGTTTAACGAAAAAGGTACCGACCACCCTTCTCTCTGCGTCCGTCACAAAAACCTGCGCGCCCGGAGCGAACCAAATTTTGAGCGCACTCTTCTCATCTAGCTCGGGCGAAAAGGCGTAGGTGTCGCCTCGTTGCACTACCGATCGAAAGATCTTCCAGATCGCCGGCCAATCACTCGCGGTCGCAGACCGGATCTTTCGTTCGGGAAGAAGAGACAATTCTCGTCTATTAGCACCCATTCGCGGTTCGGCTCGGGCAGCATAGGCGCACCGGTGGCGACTGCGCTTTGTGGCGGTCTAATGCGCGGAGCCTGTTTGAATTTTCAGTCGGAACGCATATTCGAGCCGTAATCGGAAACTCACCGCTATCGTATTCGGTAATGCGTATTCCGCGTTCACCTATCCTCTGTCATCCACCTCGGTAATCGGACATTCCTAATGCGCCAGCCTCGTCTCGCCCTCCTCAAAAACCTTTAAGACCTCTTGCGGACTCGACGCTGAATCTAACGCCGTACGGAGCTGATCGTCCCGAAACACCCGCATCAATACACCAACCAAACGCAGATAATCTGCATCCATGGTTTCCGGAATTCCAATCACCACCACGTAACGAATTTCATGTAAAGGGGTTTTCAACGGAGCCTTTAGCCGGCCAAAAGCCATTACCATCGCCGTTACTGAATCAGTCCGATTGTGCGGTATCGTGAGTCCTAGCTCGCAATTGGTCTGGGCGCTCCGGTCAGATTCTGCAAGCGTTTGGTAAAAGAGCGGCCAATCAGCTATCCGACTGTCACCGCGCAGCGTCTTGGCTACGGCGTGGACCGCTTCTTCCCGGGTTTTCCCATCCAATCCTAAGACGATATGCTCCGGAAGAAGGATTTCCTTGATTCGAATCATATCGCGCTTCCGCTCCACCGTAGCTTGGATCGCAACACATCGGCGAAGCTGAGATGCTTCGGGAAAATCAGCGGCAATGGAACATGTGCTCTCCGTACCAAGACATCGTCGCCCGAGTGAAACTGGGCGGATTCCTGACCATCCACACTGAGGAACAGTGTCTGGTCTCCGCGACATGCCTTCAAATGAATGACGGAACTGTCCGCGACAATCACCGAACGATTAGTCAGAACGTGAGGACAAATCGGTGTCACCACAAAAACTCCTGAGTTCGGTGCAACGATCGGACCCCCGGCTGACAATGAATATGCGGTCGAGCCCGTAGCCGTCGCGATAATCAATCCGTCTGCGTTATATTCAGTAAGAAAACTCTCATCAATGGTCACAGCAATTTGCACCAATCGCGATCGTTCGCCTCGACTAACGACAATGTCATTTAATCCGAGGGCACTGATCGCGGGTTGGCGGTCACGTTCAATCGTAGTCTCAAGTAATGTACGCTCCTCGATTCGGTAGTTTCCATCGGCCAACGAACTAGCCACTTCAGAAAAACCGGGACCACCAAAGGCCGTCAGGAATCCCAATGACCCGAAGTTGATCCCGATGATTGGTTTCCACCCTCCGTGCAAATCCCGAACCAGGCGCAGCAACGTCCCGTCTCCGCCCAACGCCACGAAAAGATCGACTTGATTTCGGAGCCACTCGAGCGTTTGGCCTTTTTCACCCAGAAGTTCGGCAGTATTCGCCTCCAGCAGGACGTTGATTCCCTCCTTAGCAAGTGCCTGGCATAACTCTCTTAGTGATTCCGTAGCGCCCGGCTTTCGCCAATGCGCATAAATTCCTAGCGTCAACGTAGCCATGCTAAAAACTCTTGGTTACCTTTGGCGCCCAGAATTGGCGACTCGATGACGCCAATCCATTGTCGGCCAAGTTGTCCGGTCACAAAATTTTGAATTTTTTCCACTGCGGCTGCCCGGTTGGTTGCGTCACGTACAACTCCTCCTTTGTCGACCCGTTTTGCGTCGAGCTCAAATTGCGGTTTGATCAATACCACGATTTCTCCGGTTTGCTCCAAACACTTGAATATGGGCCTGAGCACTAAAGTCAGCGAGATAAATGAAACATCGGCCACCGCCAAGCTAAAGTTTGCACCAAGTTGCTCGGCTGCGAGGAAGCGGGCGTTGATTCCTTCAAAAACTTTCACCCGTGAATCGGATCGTATTTTCCACGCCAGCTGGTTGTGCCCAACATCGACGGTCACCACTTCGCTGGCGCCTCGTTGCAGCAGACAATCAGTAAAACCGCCCGTGGAAGCTCCAACATCAAGACAGCGTCTACCGCTGGGATCAATACCAAAACTATCCAGGGCGGCCTCCATTTTGTAACCGCCACGGCCAACGTATCTTTCCGCTGCGGTAACTCGGATCGCGGCATCCGGTAAGACGAGAGAGCCGGGCTTATCAAAGACGCGCTCTGCTACCAATATTTCGCCCGCGAGAATCGCGCGTTGCGCTCGCTGACGCGAATCGAAATATCCAGAATCAACCAACAATTTATCTAATCGGATACGCTTACTCGTTGCCATTCTTTCCGGCTTTACCCCGAATTACTGAGCAACTTTACGCTTGATTAAACATTTAATCCGCCAAATCTATTCGGTCCCGTTCGGTTTTACCTTTTATGGCGTCAGAAGATTTGAAGGAGCAAATTAAAGATATGCTGATCACCAATTTGATGCTCCGCACTCCCAAAGAAGAGATCAGTAACGATCTGCCGCTGTTTGGTCCGGACGGTCTGGGGCTTGATTCCATCGATGCCTTGCAGCTGGTAGTCAGTATGGAAAAAACATTCGGCGTCGGAGTACCCAGTTCAGAGGTAGCCCGCATCGCACTGGCCTCCGTGAATAGCATTCACGATTACATCGTCGAACAAACCGGACACTAGAATAACGCCGTTATCGCCGGAAGCGGATGGAAGGTGTGACCTGGTATTTGCATGTTCTTCCCGCGTCCATCAACCACTCAGAGTTATTTGTCTTACTTCTCCCTTTGCTGCGATGCCGGCAGTACCGGCGCTATTTCATCTCCCCCGCCAACTCCGCCAAATTGATCGCGTCAATCAATTGACGCATCCTTCCAAAATTTCTCCGATGGGGTCCGCAGATCAGCCGGGGAAGCTGGCTCAGCTCGGGTTCATCTTGCTCTTGCCGGAGCGGTTTGCCCGCGTGGAGCGGCTGCCGTTGAAAAAGATCCGTAAACTTTTGGTTCAATTCTTGGATTGCTCGATCGCTGATCGATCGCTCCAGACGAATCACCATTTCTGATCCAACCCAGCGATACGAGTGGAAGTTTTTGTAGAACTGCAGGATTTCAGAGATGGCTTCCTCTAAGTTGTCTGTCGTTCGAAAGAGATGAAAATCGTCCGGCGAGACCAGCCCTTGTTCCAGCAAGTGCCGATGCAAAAACTCGGTCCAAGTTTTCCAGTATGCGCCGCCCGGTTTATCCACTAACACGATCGGGATGATTCGAGCTTTGCCGGTCTGCATCAGAGTCAGGCACTCGAATCCCTCATCCATCGTACCAAACCCGCCCGGAAAGAGCGCAACCGCGTGAGTTTCTTTCAAAAAATTGAGTTTACGAGTAAAAAAATAGTTGAACAGGACTAGCTTGGGATCTCCTTCGATGATCTCGTTGGCCCGTTGTTCGAAAGGTAACCGGATGTTCAACCCGAAGCTATGCTCACGGCCAGCACCCCGCTGGGCCGCACCCATGATTCCATCTCCGCCGCCGGTGATGATCATGTACCCGAGGTCACGCATGCGTGCCGAGAACGCCTCGGCCGCCTGAAACTCCGGTGATTCCGCTCCCGTCCGAGCAGAGCCAAATACCGCGACCTTTCGAATACCCTGATAAGGAGCAAAGACCTTCGCTGCCTGCTTTAATTCTTTGAGTGAGCGATTGATCAGTTTGAGATCCGCGACGGGAACAGCGTCGCTACCCATACGTAGCGCCGTTACAATCATCTCAGCAATGAGATCCTGGCTTTCCCGTACACCCCAATCGCCCACCAACTCGCGAATCCGCCGATCAAATTCCTCGTTTCCCGACGAAGCAAATGAAGCGCGCAGTGCGTTCGTACCGCCCGCCGTAAAATCTTGCACGCTTGAGTTCTAGAACGAGAACCCGACGGATGCATGTGAAATTTTGCGAAAGGAGGGACAGTAGACGCACCTTCCATGTGCGGAAAGAGCGGCCTCTCGCAGCTGGAAGCTGCGGCTACTTTAACAGGACCGTGGTCAGAAGTCCGTAAATTCCTACGCTCAGGGCCGCCAGCGAATCTCCGGCGATCAATCCACCGCCCACCAGCGACATGGTGCTCATGTCGGGCGGTAAGCAGGGTACACCGTCGCGAGCAGATCTGGCGGCTGACCTGGCTTTAATTCCGTTGTATAAGGCCGACATCAGGCCACCAGCGGTCCACCAAAGCACGGTCGGTAACTCGACAAATCCGCCGAAGGAGGACGCGTATGGGCTTGAGAGCACTACTGCATCAAGAACGAAATCAGTCGCGCGACCTGCGCGAGAACTGCTAGCAAACTGCTGGTAGCGTGGCCGGCTCTTGATCAGCTTGCGGAGAACTTCAATAACCAGGCCCAGCAGAATGCCGAGCTGCAATGCTTTCAACACGTGCGTCTGCGCAGTCGTGATACCCTTGAGTGCGCCGACAAATTTGTAGGTCATAGCCGATTGCCATTTTTGGGCGCCCTCCAGGTGCGGATGAGTGAACTGATCCTGGGTCAGGATCGGATAGGCGCTCATGAATAGTTTTGCCAACACCACAGCGAGCACCGCGCCCATGATAATGCCGATAACCTGATAGCGGAATTGCACGACCCGGTTGGTGCTCAAACGCCAACCGGTCGAACGATCCTGCTGCATGTCGCCTCCCGAACTACAGGCGATCAACAAAATGGCAGCGCATAAAAGACCGACCCCGGGGTCGCGCAGACCCATCGCGGCTAGGATGAAAACGGTCAACACAAATGCGCTGGATATCGGATTCCAGTCGGAAATGCCCAACGAAATGCCATTGACCAGGACAAAAAGAAAGCAGAGGCCGACAGCAACCGTCAGGAAAAACCACGGTTGATGCAGGAATTGACTACCGACCAATACGATTCCCACCCCCCAAAAGATGACCCAGATCATTAGCCCCAACAGGTTGACTCGCTTCCAATCCGCCGGTTCTGCAGAAGCAGCGTTTTTTTCACTAAATCTGCGGACAGCCTGAACCAGGATCAGGCAGATATCGACAATCGCCGCGCCAAGGATCGTGCCAAGCGAGATGATAAAGCCGATTTTGCGGTACGGGTCATCCGGACCAAGCCAGCCGATACTGACCAAATAAGGCCTTAGCCAAGCGCCAATAAGGGCCACTACCAGGGCGGGGATGGCAATGCGGGAGCCGACAATCATACCGGCACCGAAGGTGGACGCTGAAATGGCTGATTTCTCGAGCGTTGCGACCGCTGCGCCGGGAAGACCAAAACGCGCAAACCAAGAGATATTCAGCGAGAACAGACCAACCAGGTACCCGGTTCCCATCCCTCCTCCCAGCTTGGCGACAGAGCGTTTGAGCAGGTCTTTATCCGTGAGCGCCCGCAGGATATTAGCGACGGCGAACCCGGACGGAAAGGGCAACTGCATGCGATCCACAAGGATAGGCGTGTAAAACATTCCTATACCAACCCCGAACATGCCAATGCACATGAAGTAAAGAACCAGTTGCCAAGCCGGCGGTTGGGGCAGGCCAAGCCAAATCATCGCCTGAATCAATACTCCCAGCCCGCACATGCCGGCGACCGACGCGGCCATCGTTTGCATGTAGTTGGCGCCATGTTTTCCTTCCGGCCCGTACGGCAATGTGACGACGCTGCCGAGAATGCCAGCCAACACCTGCCCTCCAATAAAAAAGCCGATCGAGAAATTCATGAAAGCCGCAGATATCCCTCCGAGCGGACCAAGGATCAGAATCGCCACTGCGGTCAGAAGCAGATGATATCCCGGAGATCCTATCCGGGGCAAAAAACGATTTGAGCGAACCCGGGTCGCC
>Ga0137401_10000300_pt1 | contig 18341 bp, 16 predicted proteins | sample CZOMad1_1_16fung_FD_108286 | JGI IMG/M metagenome (GOLD analysis project Ga0137401, IMG submission 108286) | Vadose zone soil fungal communities from Angelo Coast Range Reserve, California, USA - CZOMad1_1_16fungal (Illumina Assembly) | ecosystem: Environmental > Terrestrial > Soil > Vadose...
CGTACAATATCTTCAACCGAAGCAGCCTTTTCAGGATGCTTAAACTCCGACTTCTCGTCATTTAAATCCGCGAATGACATAGCCGCCCGGATCACTTCCAGGAGAAACACATCACCGCCGACGCCGAATGTCAACAGCCTGCGTCGCTCATCCGATGCGGCCGAAGATTTGTGAGCAACGGGGGGGCGCCGAAAAATCACGCTCCTTTTTTAGACAGAAGCGATTTGAAACACTCTGTTTCGGCTCTTGCGTGATTTTTAGGAGCTAGACGGCCAAGTGAAGATGCTCGACCTGATTCTCCACGAATCGAATGAGTTGGTCCGGAAAGAATGGTTTGCGGAGCAAAAATCCTCCATTCATCAAGGAGAGCAAATGAGGATCATCCTGCGGGATGGCTCCGGTAATGAAAAGTATCGGAACGGTAGGCTCAATTCGGTGGATACGAGCGGCGAGTTCCAGGCCATCAATTGAGTCGGGCATCACAATATCGGTTAGAACCAAATCGATTTCCCCCTTTCGTTCTTCAAACCGGGCAAGTGCCTGGTCTGCGTTTTCAGCGAGGAAGGTTGCGTATCCAGCCTGATGCAAAACCTTGCGGACGTACTCCAGAATAAATGGCTCATCGTCGATAACGAGGACATTCAATCTGCGGAGAGGAGAAGGAGTAACCATAATTTTTATTACTACGTTCCCCTTCGGCTCGGCTCGGTTGAAAAGAACAATCTATTCATGGTCTGGAACCGGGTTCGTAATCCGAATTTGTAGCGGAACGGCGAGCTCGTTATTCTCAAAACTCGGAAACTAGAAGACATTCTTTAGGTCGTAAAAAGCAGATCTCAAAGGGAATTTGACAAACTTCGTGGAATTCCAGGTTCTCAAGATTTACAATAATGACTAGAAATGTTTTACGGAGACTCGAATCTGAGTCGCAGATCCGCGTCAGGTAGCAGTGTTCAGCCAGAGTATATGTCTGGCAAAACCCCGACGTTTTCCCCCCAAGTTCGCTATCGTCCGCTGGGAGAGCGACTTAAGATAATTCTGGACCGAGTCGTTTTGAGCTCCCGTTTTTTCTACTCCCCGGGTGCCCAACGAACTCTAGATTGCTGTCTCGCGGTTGGTCGACCGAAGATGAATGGTCTTGTGAGCGAGATCATGGGACGCTTCGATCATGCGGACCGTTCGGCTGCGTCCCCTCATCAGAATGGAATGGGTCACCGCGGCGTGGCCCTTGAGCCGTACGCCGCGCAAAAGCGGGCTGTCGCTTATGCCGGTTGCGCAAAAAATAATGTTTTTACCTCGAGCCAAGTCCTCTGCGTAAAAAACTCTCTTGAGCTCCTCTCGAAATCCCAGTTCGACAACTTTCTTCTCTTCGTCCGAATCGCGGGGCCACATCATCGTCTGCATGTCTCCGCCTAAGCAACGAATGGCCGCCGCAGCTAATACAGCTTCGGGAGCACCGCCAATACCAGCGTATAGATCCACCCCGCTGTCGGAGATCGACGGTGCGATCGCGGCGGTGATGTCTCCATCCGAAATCATCCGCACCATAGCCCCGGTCGAGCGGATAGATTCCACCAGCTTTGCGTGTCTCGGCCGGTCCAATACTACTACGGTGAGGTCCTGAACTCTTTTCCGCAAAGCTTTGGCGATAATGGGCAATGTCTCTTCCAATGGATTACGAATGGAAACAGTCTCGATGCCAGTCAGCTGCATATAGCGAACGACGTTCACGCCGTAAGCCAATTTAGTCATGTAGAAGGTCGGAATGTCTTTGAGCGAAACCTCAACGGTCGGTTCGGGGGAGGCTGCCGCAATGCAGCAAATGGAGCCAGGCAATCCTTTAGCAACGTTGGTCGTGCCATCGATGGGGTCCAATGCCAGATCAAATTTATGGCTGCCGGGGATCCAAGTGCCAAGGTGCTCCCCCTTAAAAATTCCCGGCGCGTTATCCTTTATTCCTTCTCCGATGACGACCTCACCACAGATGTTTATCAAATCAAACATCCCGCGAATTGCGTCGCAGGCAGCAGCATCCGCGTTCTCTTTTTCTCCCCGGCCGACCCAGGGGAGCGTGTTCAGAGCCGCCGCTTCGGTCGCACGCAGGAAATCGAATTCGATGATTCGCTCGACATCCTCGTACGGTTGCTGTTGATGACGCATAGGTAAGCAGGATGCACCAAGTCGCTTGCTTTCGCAGCACCGGAATCGACACCGATTCAAAACTACGTAAACAAGCTCATCTGCTTCGCCGCGTTTGCGTTCGCGTAAACAATATGTTTTGGATGATGTGCGATGAAAACAATCCGGGTGATCGTCTGGAACGAAAACATTCATGAACGAAAGGATCCGCGGGTTCAAGCACATTACCCCGACGGAATTCATAACTTCCTGGCTAAAGTGCTGAATGATGGAGTCGAAGTCTCCTGCAAGACTGCTACTTTGGAAGATCCGGAGGACGGCCTGCCTGAATCCCGGCTGGATGAGACCGACGTGGTGGTGTGGTGGGGGCACGTCGGCCATGCCCGGGTGAGTGACCGCACTGTTGACCGTGTGCAAAAACGCATCCTGGAAGGTATGGGACTGGTCGTTCTGCACTCCGGCCATTATTCCAAAGTATTCAAACGGCTCATGGGTACCACTTGTTCGCTTGGTTGGCGCGAAGCGGGCGAGAAAGAGCGAATTTGGATTTGTGATCCGGGCCATCCGATCGTGCAAGGATTACCTCCCTATTTCGAGATCCCTCATGAAGAGATGTATAGCGAGCCGTTCGGTATTCCTACGCCGGACGAACTCGTCTTCATGTCCTGGTTTCAGGGCGGCGAAGTTTTTCGTTCGGGCTGCTGCTGGAAACGTGGCAACGGAAAGATCTTCTACTTCCGACCCGGGCATGAAACTTTTCCGACGTATCATCAACCTGAGGTTCAGACGGTGATCCGGAATGCGGTGCGTTGGTCAGCCCCACAAGCGCCTCGCTGGGTTGATAGTTGCCCGAACATCAAAGTCTCGCCGGAAGGGATCCAGCAACTGGAAAGTTAGTGAGGTTGGCGTGTGTCCGCGTATCGATGGGACCCATGAGACTGATAGGGCTAATGGGACTGACCGGCCCGAAGGGCCCTGGGAGCCCAGCCCAGCTTCTTTAGCCTGGGTTTTCGGTTCTCACCATGGGCCGATCGAAGGACCGAAAAACCTCATCAGGAGCCAGCAGTCTTTTACCGAGACCCGATCTGTCACCGTCTTAAAATCCAGCCCACTATGGTGAGAATAATGCTGATGAGAATGCAGGTCGCGAGCGGAAAGTAGAATTTGAAATTGCCCTTCTCGATAGAAATATCTCCTGGCAGGTGTCCGAGCCAGCCAAACCATGTTGGAAATTTCCAAAGTAATACCCCGACCGCCACCAGAACGATGCCGGCGACAACCGCGTATTTCCCAATTTCCTGCACAATCGGAATAACCGCGAAAAACTTGGGCTTAGCAACGATCTTGACCAAGCAGAATTTGTCATTTTGTCATCTGTCATTTGTCCTCGATTTGGCTAGTTTCGACGCGCCATGTGGCTCGCCTACTACGTTCATCACCTCAATCCCTTCCTTATCCGGTTTAACGACCAGTTTGGAATCCGCTGGTACGGAGTGGCCTATCTCTGTGGATTTGTAGCTGCTTTTTACTTGCTTAAGTGGCTCGCGCGAAAAGGCTACGGTTCCCTGGCCGAAACGCAGGTCGCCGACTTTGCCTTCTACGGAGCGCTGTTCGGTGTTCTCCTTGGCGGGCGACTCGGTTATGTGATTTTCTACCGGCCTCAGATGCTCACAACCGATCCACTGGGCATCCTGCGAGTCTGGGACGGCGGAATGGCAAGTCACGGCGGTATTCTCGGACTATTCATTTTTACCTGGATTTACGCGCGAAGGCATAAAATCTCTTGGACCGGGATCGGGGATAACCTGGTGGCGGTCGCTCCGCTCGGGCTTCTTTTTGGGCGACTTGCTAACTTTATTAATGGTGAACTTTGGGGACACCCGACCAACGTACCGTGGGCGGTGCAATTCCCGACCGAGTTGCTCGACAACGCTGATCAGGCACAGGTCGCGATCGACCAGTGCTCCCGATTGAATCCAAATCTCGACTCGGTCGCTGCAATTATCGACGCCGCACGAACCAATCCTCAGGTTCGCGAAATTCTTTCCCACATTCTCACTCCACGTCATCCGAGCCAACTCTACGAAGCGTTACTTGAAGGGGTTCTACTCTTCGTCTGCCTGATGACCATTCGTCTCAGGTTCCGCAAACCGGATGGGCTCACAACTGGTTGCTTTTTCCTTCTCTATCCGATCATGCGCATCATCGGCGAAATTTTCCGCGTACCGGACGCCCCGTTGACTGGGCCGTTCACGCGGGGCCAGTTCCTTTCCCTGTTCATGTTCTTCATCGCGCTTGGCTTCTTTTGGTGGGCCTGGAAGACCCGGCCAAAGGAAATGACAAATGACAAATAAACGCGAGCGCCCGAAACCGTTAAGCTCGATGAATCCAATGCTTTGAGAGACGCTCTTGGACAAAAGAGGTATCCATCTAGTTAGCAATCTGTCATCTGTCATTTGTCATTTCTTTTGGCAGCAGCCGAATGACGTCTCCGACTTGGATGGTTCCCGTCGACGACTCACAGAAAAAATTCATTCCAAAATTAACTCCTCGATCGTCGTTTCGTCGGTAGGTCGCCAGCGTCTTCAGCGGCTCTTTCCCGCGCTCTAGCGTGATTTGATCAGTGGTAGTGATGACGCAACGAACACAGGGTGGTCCGTGACGAAATCGCAACGATCCAATCTCGATGCTTTGCCACTGGTCTTCCGCATAAGAATTCAGCACACCGCCGATCACAATATTCGGTCTAAACCGATTCATCGGTATCGGCTTTTCGAGACGGCGATTAAGGTCAGCGAGCGAAGCTTCGGAAATGACAAGAAAAGGAAAAGCATCGGTAAAACTGACTTCCGGTATTCCCAACGCTTGCTGATGGATCGCGGGAACTTTCTCTTTCTGCACCATCCGCCGGTACTGGTTACCCATTCTCACCAATCGTGCCTTGCATCCGAGATGAGCGCTTAACCATTCTGCGATTTCCTCCCCCAAATCGTCTGCCGTTACTTGATCCCTCCAAATGGTAACCGACCGCTTAGACTCGATCAGATGATCCTCAGGCGATCCAAACCAGGGTAGGCTGATCTCTGGAAGATTCGGCGCTCGTACCCTGAGCTGGTCTGCCTCGGGAAAAGGCTGAATTAACGCCAGCTTTGGATGGGTCCGTTGCGTCAAAAAGTTCCACTCCCAGTCTACCACCAGAAACTCACGATCGTGCATGAACCCGTACCGGGTAACCGGCCAATTTGGAACCTCAACACCCCCACAGGATTTAATCGGATAGATATAAAGACCGGTTACCTGGAACATTGACACCTTCTGTTCGCCCGCTTACGTGACGCATTTCGAGATTTTCTTTTGAAATACCCACCAAAATTCACTTCGGAGCCAATCTCAGGAACTGGTTTGCCCCGATTTTTACGATGATTTCGTTCTCTTGAGTCGGACGCTTTTGTTGATAAAGCCAGATCTTGCCGGAATCATCCATACCAACTTTGAGAGCTTTGTATTCGGGCAGCGCGCTCACCCCGCTTTGAACCGGATAATAAGGAGTGCCTTTCCACCGGACGACCGCCTTTGCTTGATCCCGCTTGGCATCGAAAACCACTGCAACTGGATCGCCTACAGCTGTCGGTTGCGAGATGCTTTCAAGTTCGTGACGGCTTTGCCAATCCACCGCAACAGCCCAGGAAACGCCAACGAGGGATACCAAGAAAACTAACATCAAGCCATACGCCCATTTTCCCACCGGAAGGCTTTCGTCCACATCTCTCATTTCGCTGGATACTGAAATAGCAAATAGCAAATAGCAAATACCAGACGACGGTCGCCCGGATGACGTCATTTTCGTGCTGCGGCCCTCGCCGTTTTGGTACCGCTGCTGCTGCTCGTAATGTGAGAAGGCGTTTTGCTAACGGCGCCCTATCTGCTATCTGCTATTTGCCATTTCTTATAGCTCATTTGGTTCGGCGCCAAAGCAGACAGCGGTTGTCGGGCAGGGCTCTGCGTAGTTAGAACGTATACCGATGCGATCTCCTGTAATTGCTTCCACCGCTCCCATTGGTAATCGGGTGCTTGAACAATTTGACGCAATAGACTTCGCCACTCGGTAAGTGCTCTCTCGATGTCACCGTGCCGAATGTTATCATTAACCAATTTGTGCCGACCGATCTGATGTTCGACCAAATCACGCACCACCTCCGATGCGCCCGAGCCATAGGCGATCGGCAGCCCAAGTTCGAGGTATCCAGAGAAACTGGCGCGGTGATACCGATTCTGGCAAATAGCGGCTAACCGACCGCCGGCCCGGCTGTCATCCATTGCGAATCGATGACCAGCGCGTAGGTCGGCCAAATCAAATACCAAGTCGTTAATCGGGTAATCGGCCTCTTCTAAACCGGCGGCGACGGCCAGACCCTCTCCTTGGTTAAAAAAACTGAAAATAATACCGCGGCGAGTAGGCACTCCCCGCTCATCAACTAAGCCGAGCTGACGCCAAGCGAATGCAGGTGAAGCAGAGACGTCGAGTGCCTCGCACTCAGACCGGCAGGCGCATCGCTGGCATACCAGTGGATAGCTTCGCCGGATTTCCGGGTTGGCCAGATAGCGTTCCTGATCATCAAGATGACCTCGTGCCGAGGCTCCGCCGAAACGGAATCGCGCGTAGGCAGTATTTTTGCGGAGAACCAAATCGTGAAACTCACCCTCCACCTCTTTGGCGATGAGCGGAACCAAATCGCTTAGAAATTTCTCTGGCGGCAACGTGCGGTTTGCAGGAATCAGTGGATAATGCTCTCGCAACACTTTGCGGAACCATTTCGCGGCTAACCAACCCTTATCAGTAATACTGGCAACGGGCAGTTCCCGGCCATACTCAAAACGGTTCTTGTCCCAACGAATCTTGCAGAGGTTCCCAAAACCTAAAGACTGCAGTGTCGTTGCTAGCGTAAGCGCCGGGCGCCACCGTCCATCGTCCTTCCATATCCAGAGTTTCGACAGCATTGTGTGCGACATCGGAGGACAGACTTCCCACTCTCCTCGAGAGTTCAACATCTCGGCCTCATGTCGCCGAACCAGCCGCCCTCGCTCAGCATCCACCGGGAACCCGCAAACCAGAATTGATTCCTGATTGGCGGCAGCACCGGCAGCCGAGCGCTCAGTCCTTTCGTAGAACTTTTCTACTCCGATCAGCAGCGGCCGGGTCGAGAAGAGATGCGTTGCCACCTCTGTCACCGCTCGGAACGGGTCTTCTCCGCGACGGGCCGCTTCCTGCATGACCGCGATCATTGATGGCCAGTCGATCGGGTCCGCCCGTCGCAGCCTGCTCGGAAAGGCTTCATGAAGTCGGGGAATCTCGGGGGTGACGAGTGCATAACCGATCTCATCCAAACCGCGTCTGCCCGCGCGACCAAACATTTGCAACAACTCATCCGCCCTTACGTGACGCTGAAAATTTCCCGCTTGATAATGCGTGCCGGTCACCAACACCGAGCGCATGGAAAAGTTGATTCCGGCAGCCAGTCCCATAGTAGCAACCACCACTCGGAGCTGCCCTTTCTTAGCCAGCGGCTCAATGATTCCGGCTCGAACCGCGTAACTCAATCCGCTATGATGAAATGCTACTCGAGATCGGAGCAATCGCGCGAGCGGTTCACCAGCTAAGACTGACTGTTCCGGGGTGAGCCCCAACGGCTCTTCAACGGGCAGAGCGGAAGCGAGAGAAATAGCCAGGTCTTCGGCACCTTGTCGTCTGGGAGCAAATACCAGGATCGGTCCCAAGTCCGAGATTAAGGCACGCGCGATCAGCTTTGGCCAATAACCGCGAGCGTTGGCCGGGGCACGGGCCGGCAGATCGCTCAGCATGACTTCTTCCAGGGGGACAGGCCGCTGCCGATGTTCCACCAATTCGACTCTTCGCCCGTTGCGCCGCAGCCAGTCCACGATTTCTGGCGGATTAGCCACACTGCCACTCAGTAGAAGGAGTTGCGTCTCCGACGGAGCCAACGAAAGGATCAGCTCGTAATTCGTTCCGCGGATCGGATCCGCCAACAGTTGGTATTCATCAATCACCAACAATCGCGGACCTTCCCGACGCAAAAACCGGGCTTTTTGGGTCTCGAGCGTCGCGACCACGACTTTGGCATTAAGGTTTTCGGCTAAATCGCCGGTAGCGATACCGACATCCCATCCGCGTTGCCGCCACTCGGCTAGTTTATCATTGGCTAAGGCACGAGTCGGCACGGTGTAGATCGCCTGCCCTTTCAGCGAGTCGTAGATCAGCTCAAAGATATAGGTCTTCCCCGACCCAGTCGGCGCCTGAACGACTACATCAAATCCCTCGCGGAGAAATTTGACCGCGTCCTGCTGCCATTTATCGGGGATGATCAGATTGACCATCGCGGCTTTAACTTCGTTAAAGAATGACAAATGACAAATGACAGATGACAAATTAGCGGACCGGCCAGAGCGTCGACGCCAACCATAGGCTGCTAGTCCGGTGTACGACCTTGAACCGGATTCCTCAGCCGAGCAGGCTTCCGGGAACGTTTAGGATCATCGATCGTCTGAAGCCATGCGCCCAATTGCCGGGCACAGCCTTCGGCTATTTTTCGAATCTCCTGGAGCCGAGGAGCGTGCAACTGGAGTTCCGCGCGTTTTACAACTACTCCCACCATCGAACCTTACTTCTCCCGCCGAGCCACGGGCAATCACTAGGAAACTCCTTAGTTCGCTTGGCGTAAATCGTTCAAATCCTTCCGCAATATTGTTTGAGACTGACAAGGCAGCCCGCTCGAATTGGCATCTCCATCCTGGACCCAGAAATAATTTTTGAGTCTGCAATAAATCAAGAGCCGAATTGTAGAGGCGCGCCGCTTCCTGCCAGACTGGCAGATCTTCAAATCGTTCATAAATTGCCATACCACAACATAGTATAAATATGTTATTTATAAAGTCAAGTCGATAGTCTCAAATTTGTCATCTGTCATTTGTCATTCTTGACCGCGGCCTCAGTCGGCTCCAGGTCGAGCGCCTTCAATAATGCTCGGTCCTGGTCGACCCTCGGATTGGCCGCGGTCAAGAGCCGGTCGCCATAAAAGAGCGAGTTGGCGCCGGCAAAAAAACAAAGTGCTTGCGCCTCGCGCGAGAGCCGGGTGCGACCAGCAGATAAGCGAACACGCGCTTGAGGAAGCGCAATGCGTGTCGTCGCGATGAGACGAACCAGCTCGAAAACATCGACGGGAGGTTGATCTTCCAGCGGTGTCCCTGGCATTGGGATCAGACAATTAATCGGTACGCTCTCCGGCGCGGGACTAAAGTCGGTCAGCACCTGCAGCATCTTGAGGCGATCGAGTGGAGATTCGCCCATCCCGATAATCCCGCCGCAACAGACCGCGATCTTCGCCTGCTGGACGGCGCGAATAGTGTCCAAGCGATCCTCAAAAGTATGGGTCGAGACAATGTTCGGATAATAATCTTCGGAGGTATCCAGATTGTGATTGTAGGCGGTAACTCCGGCTACTTTCAGCTTCTCTGCCTCGGCCAGCGTCAACTGTCCGAGCGTAACGCAAACCTCCATTCCGAGCCGGCTAACCCCTCGCACAATTTCCAAGACTTGGGCAAACTTCGGTTCTCCGTCACGAACACCTTTCCAAGCCGCTCCCATGCAAAAGCGCGTTGAACCGTTCGCTCTCGCCCGCTCCGCGATCTCCAGCACGGCGGCCGGCTCCATCAATGCTTCTCGAGTGACCGCGGTGTGATACCGCGCACTTTGAGCACAATATGCGCAATCCTCACTACAGCCTCCCGTCTTGATGCTCAGCAGGGTGCAAAGCTGAACGCTTTGATTTTCCCAGTGCTGTACAAAGACGGCACGGGCGTTGGTGAGCAATTCGAAAAAGGGCAAATCATAGATCTGCTGCAGCTCGGCGAGTTTCATAGTGTTGTCTTTTGCTATCTTCGTCCTCGATTCGGCGGTCGCGGAGCGACACACCCTACCACGCCTAGCCGCCATAGCCCCACGTCTGCACACGAAATCACGCGAGATGATCGGCATACGAGCAGGGGCGACGGCGCGAGTACGAGAACGATTGTACCACGGCGCGGCCAATCACTAGCTCCTTCTAGCTTCCGGTGACCCACTTTCCCGTCGGTGACACCAGCACCGGAAGCTCGTTCGTCATGTATTGGGTCTTGCAATCCGCACCGATCATCTTCGCGCCAGTCGCTTCCCTCCACCCGCTTGACATTTCTTGTCCCGTGTAACAGCCCCAGGATTGCACTTGCGCGTTCCGAGCGAAAATCCCGCGGCGCAGCTTCTGTTTCAATTCGCTGACGTGTAGCCATGTTTTGGAAGCGCTCCCGATTTCGTTGCTGTAATCGAACATGAAACAGGCGCGATTGGAGTGACCGAAGTAGTCGAAGCTAGCGATTTTGTAACGAGAACGGTCCTTCCCATGGTTCAGATAATCGCAGAATTGATCCGCAGTCTGGAAATAGATCAGGTTCACTCCGTACTTTTTGCGAACCGAGTCGATTACACTGAAAATGTTTTCCTTTTCTTGCGCCTGCCGTCGCTTATACCCGGGACCATATACCAGCCAGGTAATCTCAGCGGATGGTCCATACTGATTTCGAAGTTGGTCGATTCGAAGACGACTCGCTCGGACGAAATTGAGCCACCAGTTATCATGCGGCTCGATTTTGTATTTTTCCCAGGCCATGAGGGAGACAGCGCCAGTCCCCACAATGTGCTCACCGGTATCCTGACCTGATGCCAACGATACCAAAGCGACTGCTGCGAATACCTGCATTGCGTACCGAAACATGGAAAAGGAATTAGCTCGGCTTCGTGCTTTTCGCAACGGTGGGAAATGATGGATTTATCCGCAGAAATTAGCCCGCGAACCTATTCGGCTTCACACGAGTCGCTAAACGCAATCGGTGCCCCTATCGACGCAAGAAATCTTCGAGCGCCTGATGAAACTGATCGGGCGCTTCCAGATGGGGAATATGCCCCACATTTGCCAACTCTACGAGGCGCGCACCGGGAATCTGGGTCGCGGCTTTCCTTGCTAACTCGACCACATGTCCAAGATTTCTTCGAACATCGATTGGGGCTCGATCGCGTCCCACTGCAGTGTGATCTTCCTGTCCGACAATGAGCAGCGTCGGCACCTTGACCTCAGCGAATTCATAACAAACCGGATCCTGGTAGACCATCAGATCGGTCAATGCTGCCGCCCGCGCCCAGCGGGGAAAGTCTCCGCTGAGACTTACTCGTAGCCGCGGTTCGACGAAGATCTCGGCTTTCTCCGGTGGATAATGAACGAAATAGCCCTGCACATATTTTCGGTACTCCTCGAGGCTGGTGTTGAGTTCTTGTTGATACAGTTGCTCCAGTGGAGCAGGTGGCACGGACAATCGGTAATCTTCTAGACCGATCGGATCTTCCAGGACCAACGATTCGGTGCGACCTGGATATAATCTGGCAAATCGTATCCCGAGCATGCCTCCCATCGAGTGGCCGACGATACTCGCCTTCGGAATCTGTAAGAGATCAAGCAAACCGGCCGTATTTTGTGCGAGAAAATCGAGACTATAGTGAACGTCTGGTTTGGACGATTTGCCAAATCCAATCTGATCGGGAACAATCACTCGATATCCCCGATCGGTGAGAAATTTGATCGTATCGACCCAATAGGCCCCCCAGAAATTCTTCCCATGTAGCAGAACGACGCTTCGCCCATTTGCGTTTTTCGTTGGCGGCACATCCATGAAGCACATGCGGACGTCCTGGCCCTCAGTGTACAGGTTCAGATAAGCTGTGGGATACGGATATTTCAGTTCCTCGAAGCATGTACCGATTGCCGTATCGTACCGGTCCGGCAACGTTTTCTCCTCGGTATAGCCGATCGGCGGAAGCGTCAGCACCACTGCCAGAAACAGAAAAATCCGATTGATTCTCACGCTCCTATATACGGGCCAACCAGCTTGGATCGTCAAGTGTGGGGACTGACCTAGCGCTAGGTAGCACCATCAATCTTCCTCGTCCTCCAGATCGGTAATTTCGAGGGTTTCGATTTCTGGCAGAGAGGCGGTACCGATGATTCCTTGTAAGTCGCCGTACATGCCAGAGAGCCCGTTCAAAACCGTTTGGATCTGCTTTTCTCGCCGACTCCAATGTTTCATGAGAGCGCGCTTCTCTTGGCTCAGTTGATCCTGCATGCCAACGAAGGTCTGAATAATCGCGTTCACTCTTTCCCGAAACTCCGGACCAGTGAGATAGCGGTACACTACGTCCATCTTCTGATCGCGGCCCTCTGCCGAGGCGCGCGCAAACGCCAGATTGATAATCTGCTGGCGCAGCATCGCCGCAACCGCAAACCAAACCGAAAGACTGCAAACGTACATACCGTCGATTTGATCGAAGTATTTCACCCCTTCCGGCAGCGCGGTTGAGACGAGAACCCCGAATTCCGATTTCGAACTGATTACGTCCGTGCGCAATTTTTCCAGCCATTTGCTGTTCCAACTCTGAGCGTTTTTCGTTTCCCAAGTGATCGAGCCACAATTCCGGCCATCCGCCATGATGATGGTATGCAAAATGTCGGCGCCATAGGCGCCATCGGCGATCGGCTCTACCCGGTCTGTTGCGAATCGAAAAGCGAGTTCCGCTTCCAATGTCAATTCGAGTGCTTCACCCTGTGCCTGTTGAGAACCTTGCTCCATTCGCCGGCGCAGTTCATGAGCCGCTTCTTTGGCGTCATCCCTCTGTTTCTCTAACTCCCTTTGCCTGAGACGCAGCGCTTCCAATTCCTGCTCGAACTTCTCTCCCAGCTTTTTCTCCGCCAAACCCATCGCTTCAATCCGGGATAGCTCGCGCGCATCCGCAGCGGCTTTGGCCAAGGCCAGATTTTGCTCGGCTTTGAGTGCCTCCATCGACTGCTGCAGATTGAATTCCGCGGCGCTCTTTTCCGATAACTGTCGCCTGATTTCATCGATCAAGCGAGCTTGGGCAGCCATTTGTTCCTGAAACGCCTGTTCGCGAATCTTTGCTTTTTGTGATTCCTCGGACTTAGCTGCCTGGCGAATCGCTTCCCGCTCGGCTTCGAATCGAGCTTGTAACTCAAATTTGTCTTTGGCGTTTGCTTCCGCTTGCTCTTCCTGAATTCGCCGGATCGTGGATTCGGCCAAACCTTCTTGCAGAGTGAACCGATGTCCCTCGCCATGGGGACAAAGAATTTCCTCATTCAGACCGATCATCACCTGTTCATCATGCGCTTTCATCTGAGAAGTTCGAACCAGCTGAATCTACCTTAAAACACTGCCACCGAGAATGGCTGAAACACAAAATTGTCCCGGCGGTGCGAATCCGATTCAGCATCGGACCGTAAACGGGACCATTCAGATTCAGACGAAAGGGTGAGGTACGGACGACGGAAGACAGAATGCGAATACCGAACTCAGTTGGCGCCGCTGCGCCGTTTGATCCGCTTGTTTTGGACTTTGCGTTGGGGAAACTCTCTTTTGTCTTTATGGAAGTAACAAATCTCAATAAGGGTCGGCCAGATTTCCAGGGTAGCGTGAATTTGGCTCACGACGTCATCCACAATCCGCGACACATTCTGTTGAAAGAAATCCGGTTCGAACCCATAGAACGAACGCGCCAAATTTTCAGCAAATAACAGCAACGCCTCTTTTCGCTCGGGGATTTTCGTCGAAGCTGCTGCGTCCAGGATACGAGTATGGACTGCAATGATTCGTTGCAGAATCTCTTCGCTATCCTGCAGAGTCACTTCACCCTCGTAGTCGAATCGGATCGACAGGTCATCAACCGCTACCAGCGACGATTTGATTTTTTTCTTCAACAGCGTACAAATCTCTTCGTTGAAAACGTCCGTTGCCAGCGGACTTCGCATATAGTTGTTCTTGATGTGGGTCTGCACGGCGTCAGTATGAGCTGTGACAATGCCGTCCTGCTGTATCCACAATCGATAGATATAATCCTCAAAACGAAGCCGAGTGGGGAAAAAGGGAGGCAGGCCGAGCCGGTTATCGTAGCCGGCAACCCCGCAATCGATTCGCCAATTCTTGTTGGTAACAACCGGTCGGAAGTTTTCTAGTACATAGACCTCACTGATCTCGTGCAAATCTTTCTGCCGTTGATCTTCGTCATGCAGGTACATCTCCACATAATCGAGCGCATCGATGTCGTTGGTGCCGGTTCGAAAACTCTGGGCTATTTTTACCACCGCATTCTTCGAGACTGGTCCATCCTCGAGTAAGAGCGAGTTTTCGCTGGCAAATTCTTTCGTCACGTTGGTCTCGAGGTCCATTGAGGTGTCGATGAGGAGGTTTCCGGATTCGAAGTTCCCTGGCAACTCGCTTACCTTCTTTCCGAGCACATCCTTGAAGGATGTAAGAATGTCGAACGATTTGTCGATATACCCGTTTTCGCCCGGTTTTTTCAAACGGCCGCGACTGACTTCTTCCGGTTTTAACGATTCTGGGCTGTTCTCAACCAGCGCATACGGACGCATGTCATCGTCTGAACTGACCAGGAATGTGCCCAAGGTGTAGATGAGCGAGAAATTGCGGTTACCTCCGTAACTCGGCCGAAAAATGGTACGCACGAGCGACTCGAGCTTTCTGTCATGAAGTTTCCTGTTCAAGAACTTAAGAAATTGCTCTTTCTCCTGCGGACCGACGTAGTAGAGATCGTTGACCGTTCTGGTTTTCTCCAGCTCGGAATAGTACTTCTCGTGATTCGCTAAGCTCGAATCATCGAAGATAACCATCTTCACCGAGTGGCCGTTGCTCCAAAAATTTGCGTCGTATTCTTCAATTGTCGCGCCCACATCACGCAAGCGATAGGTGGGGATGGCGAATATCGTATCTGCAGTTTTCATTAAAGGGTCGGATCGTTCGAAATAACCGAGGTTGGTGTGGATGAGCCGGCCGCAAAACCAGACTCGTTGAACCACCGCCGACTATCACGTCGAGGAGAACTGAGGGGGTGATAGTTTCGCTTGCCCTCCGCTTCGCGCGGATCGATTTGAGCGAAACTCGTTCCAAGAACGATTCGCTCCTTCATTGCGTCAGACGGGTTTGAGCTTTCCACGAATAGGGCGGTTCAGAATAAAAAGCGTTAAACGTGCCAAAATCTGGCTTAGTACTTGTAATCGCTTCACTTCCAGGGGAATAAGACGGGGCATCGCCGCAATAAGTGTTGACCATATTTGCAACCTGCGAGCCGCAGCTTAGGTCGAGGTCGCAAAGAGCGAGGATTCTTCTGCTCGAGCGCTTAAGGAAGCAGCAAAAACGCTGCTCCGTCGATCAGTGTCGGCACCAGAGCTCCGAGGAAAAGGTAGAGTGGCGAAATTCCGAGCTCTCCAAATCGCGATGCGAGGATCGATTGCCCGGCCGGATTTGGCGAGTTGGCTATTACGGTTAGCCCTCCGCCAGTAACTGCCCCAGCCATCACCACGTATTTCAATGGGTCAGAAAATCCAGGAACAAGGGACGCAAGGTAAGTGACCGCTGCATTATCGTTGAAAGCAGTGAGGATTGTAGCGCCAATCATCAATGGCCATTTACTCAGGCTCCCGAGAACGGGTGCTATCCACCATTGCTGGCATCCCCCGTGAATGATTAGGGCGGCAAGGAAGAAACCAACGAGCAACGGTGGCCGCAGCGCAATCGCCTGCTGGTTCAGCCGCGTGGCTGAGACGAACGCAAGAAAGAAAAGGAGACCCAAAATCACAAGCACGGGATAGTGAGCGTTCGCTACCGTCCAGCAGAGAAAGAGGATATGGACGCCAGTGATCCGCCACGGAATTGGCCGACGTCCCTCTTGATCTAGCTCCTCGTCTGGAACCTTGGATGCAAGTCTAGTGAATTCTTTACGAAATAGTGTGAGATAAAGCGAATTGGACAAGATGATTCCGATGACAGCTTTCCAACCGAAATGGGTCAGCATGTACACCAGGTTCCAATTCCAAACGTTCGCGACGACCACAACCGGAGGAGACGCAAACTGGGTTAGTACCCCGCCAACCGAGATATTGACGAACAACAAGCCGAGCGTCGCATATTTCAGCAACTGCGAGGGCTTGAGGCTATAGAAACGATGACGCAATAGAAGGGCGCAGATCGTCATCGCAGCCGGGCCCGTGATGAAGGAGCCGAGCAATGGGCCCAGCGTCAGAATTGTCAACCACCATGAAACAGGCGTTCCCTTTCCGATTGCCGAAACTTTGGCGATCATGGTTTCGGTAAAACGAAGGATCGGCAGCGAACTGGCCATGGCCATGATCACGACCACAAAAATTGCGTCGCCGACGTTCACCTGCCCGACATAATTAACCATCGTCGACCACCCGTGGAACGCAATAATCGCAACAAAAAGTGGGACTAACCAGATCCCGAAAACCGCTTCGACTTCGCCCATGAAATAAAAGAGCTGAGCCCTGAAGATCAGCTTGTCGTGTACCCTCCCGGTATCCGGGGAACTGACTGTGGCAGGAAGCAACTCCTCGATCGCCTCGTAACGCCGCTGATAGCGATGAGCAATCTTTCGAAACTGTGCGGTCAGAAACGTGTGAACGATCGCAGCGAAAAAAATAATAGTCGCAACCAAGTTGAGCGGCTCGCGCTGAATCCGGTGCGCGAGTTTTTCGAAAATGGACGGAGTCTGTTGGTCATGGTAACTGTCGACCGCCGGCGGAAAGTCTCCAGCCGGTGGCCCTGCAGCAGTGGCCTCGAGAGTAGTGAAACATAGAGACAATCCGAGACCAAGAAGAAGCAACGGATTACCCGGAAACATCCGCGATCCCTTTCGAAGCGTGAAGCATTCCAGACGGTGAATTTGCGCCGGAATCTAACACAACAGACAGATCCGATATAAGAGAATTCACCGAGGCGCTTTGAGCAAAGCGCCCCAACCCGAGCGCGCGAGGTGCATGGCTCTGGCTGGCTCCCACTCCATTACTCCACCACCTCGCACAGGCTCCTTTTTTTACACAATGACCAGATCCACGCCCGGTAACTCCAGCATCAACCGATCGTGCAGTTGCCGTCTCGTCCAGCTAATTAACCGCTTACCGGGCCGGCCTAGTACAACATGGGTGATGCCGTACTCTCGAACAAACGAGACCAGCGCTTCGGCAACGTTCTCGTGCTTGAGCGAGATCACCAGGCCTCCCATTTTCTGAGCAGTTTCCAAGGTATCGGCCACTCGACGTTGCACGGCGGCGTCGATGTTTATCGCGGACTCGCTCGGAGTTCGGACATAGACGGCATACCATTGCGCATTCAACTGCGCAGCCAATCGGGCAGTCTTGCGCAGCATTCTTCCGGGGTCAGGACCGGAACTGCTAATCGCCACCATCACTTGGCCTAGTCCGCCGATATTGGCAGCACTGTTTTCTTGCTCGGCGCTCTCACGTTCTTTGCGATCGAGAATGTTGGCAGTCTCGCTCAGGGTCATTTCCCGCAACCGCGTCAGGTTCTTCGTCGTAAAGAAGTTTGCCAGTGCAGCCTCGACTCGCTCCTTAGGATAAATTTTTCCGGTCTGCAGGCGTTCTTGTAGATCCTCGGCCGGCAAATCAATATTCACGATTTGATCTGCTTGGGCGACAATTTCGTCGGGAACTCGCTCTTTGACGCGGACACCGGTTGATTCCTCCACAATGTTATAGAGGGACTCGAGGTGCTGGATGTTCACCGTCGTAATGACATTGATGCCAGCTTGCAACAGCTCTTGAACATCTTCATAGCGCTTGCGGTTTCGACTTTGCGGAGCGTTGGTGTGCGCAAGTTCATCCACCAGCACGACGGTCGGTTTGCGGCGCAACACCGCGTCTACATCCATCTCGCGGAGAGTGATTCCGTGATATTGGGCAACCAGTGGCGGTACGATTTCCAGATCGCCGATCTGCGCTGCGGTCTCCGGACGATCATGCGGTTCGACATAGCCGATGACCACGTCGATTCCCTGGCGACGTAGTCGATTGCCCTCCACTAACATGTGATAGGTCTTGCCGACTCCGGCGCACGGGCCTAGATAGATTTTGAGCTTCCCGACTTGCTGCTGACGAATGATCGAAAGGAAGTCGTCAGCAGTACGCCGAAGGTTAGTTGGAGGATTTGCCGCCGCCATCCCGATATTTTACAGGAAAGTCAGCGTTCCTGCGAGTCGAAATGGC
>Ga0137401_10000303_pt1 | contig 18311 bp, 10 predicted proteins | sample CZOMad1_1_16fung_FD_108286 | JGI IMG/M metagenome (GOLD analysis project Ga0137401, IMG submission 108286) | Vadose zone soil fungal communities from Angelo Coast Range Reserve, California, USA - CZOMad1_1_16fungal (Illumina Assembly) | ecosystem: Environmental > Terrestrial > Soil > Vadose...
AACGCGCTCACGTCTGTTCGTCTGGCACTCCGCAGTCGCGACAACAATATTATTAATTGGCGCTTGCAGGTGTTGCTTTTTGATTGGTTCGACAGTCAACCAGCAAAAGCTTCAGATCATCTGCGGGTACTTTGGAGCGACAAAACTGATGTCGCTGAAAGACTGTCTACTTTCAATGAAGGTCTCGCTAGTGCTGGGATTCGTCAGCCGGGCGCGCAATTAGTGATTTCGTCGACACTATTGATGGCGCTATCCGCGCTACAGTTTCCGCCAGTACGAATGGAAGCGTTCAAAGCGGCGATGGAACTCGCAGGGCACAATTCATTGTATTCAGTGAAGGGGACGGTCGAAAGGTATTTCCTTGCGCGAGCTTTTATGGATTGGATGATCCAAGATTCAAAGAGATATCAAATCGACTTGCGAGACCCTTTAGACGCGCAGGGCGTGATTTGGTGTTTAAGTGACGGCTGGCAGAGGATGCCCGTGCCCTCTGATTGGATCGATGATCCACACGCCAGACAGGCGCTTGAGAGGTTGGAGTACAGCAAGGAGTTGGAGGATCTTTCGAAGGAGGCGGGTACTAACGAACTCACCGCTACGGAAAGGGATACCCTAGTAAAAGCGCGACGGGGCCAAGGCAAGTTTCGCGAGGCTGTCATCTCATTTTGGGGTAACTGTGCGGTAAGTAACTGCTGCGAGCTCACCCTCCTCCGGGCCTCTCACATCAAGCCTTGGAAGCATTCGACAAATATGGAACGGCTCGATTCCAACAACGGACTATTGTTAAGCCCGAACCTGGACGCAGCTTTCGACAAGGGTCTAATCAGTTTTGCGGATGATGGAAAGATCATTGTCTCTGTCGCGCTTAACGCCGCCGATCGTAAAGCGTTAGGAATTACGTCAGGTTTACGTCTACGAAGACTCGGTGAAGCGCACTTACCTTACCTTCGATATCATCGTGAGCACGTACTTAACAAGCGCGAGAAGAAGACTTTGACAAGCAGCTCCAAGACGGTCTAAAGTGCCGAACAATGAAACGCCTTTGGTGGGGTGAGGACACTAAGGGCGATGGCCGTCAACGGCCAACAAGCGAACACTGATTCATGCTGAGCGCCGCCTGGCGCCGCGAGAGTCTAGAAAGACCCATGGAAGTGTGTGAGGCACTTGCGTGGGTCGTTCGCCTTTTTGTGACTATACCGATCCGTCAGATTTAACGATGAAAACCGGGATATCTTTCTTGTTGAAAGTGAACCGTCGCGCGCTCTCGACAATATTCGCAGGCGGGGAGCCTGGAAGTGCATCAACAAATGATGGCGTCATTGTAATCTCCCGGGCCTTTGTTTTCTTAAGGAGTTCTCGACATCTACTGACGCTTCGACCGCAGTAATCGATCCCGTGAGCGCGCATAACCTTCCAAACATCACCGAAATCTACGGCGATCTTCTGCCGCAAAGGATATTGTTTAGCGAAGGCTTGAGCCTCTTCCGCAAAGGGTACAGCTGCGTTGAGATTTTGGAAGATGACTAGATATCCTCGCTCTATACTTCTGACGACCTGCCCGCCAAGTTGGCTGGCCAAAGTGGCGATGGATAAGTCGTACTCATCGAGTCGCTTTGCCTTATGCGGGTCCTCTATGTCGTTAACCAGATTAGGGAGCTCCTCAACGTCGACGTAGACAATGGCGCCCCTCATAGGCTCACGACTCTGTTGCCTCAACGTCATACTCAGGCCCTGCAAAGAATGATGCTCAATAAGCGGTTTCAGGAGCCTAACGATCCGATTGAGGTCCTCGTAATCCATAACCTTCCCGCCCGCGATTTTACCTGGGCGTTGCTCCGACCTAATGAGGAGGTAACCATCTGCGTCTTCTACCGTGTCGGTTTCAAGCGCAGAGAGCGGATTGGCAATGAAGCATCCTCCTTCCTTGAATATCTTCTCGACATCTTCCTTTTTTGAAATATCTTCGACGACGATGACCGCCTTAATCTTGCTGTACACGTCGTCGACAGTGGGTTTTTGACTTAGCCTATGAGTGAAACTCTGGAGTCGTTTATAGTCCGCAATTGAGCGGAGAAAATATGTATAGGTTACGCCACTGCGTGACCCCAAATTGCGGATCATAGCGTTTTCGATGTCCTGATCTTTATCGCCGAGAAAATTCGGTGTGACAACCCAGAAATCTCTAAGACTTGGGTACTTGGCTTCCCAATCAGACATTTCGGCCACGCTTACAAGTCCGTTGTATGGTTTGAGAGGAATCTGCCAGATCCCGATGGCTTGCTCGACTATTGCTTTCAGCTTCCACTTGAACTGTTTCCTTCGAGCTTCTTCCGTTAACCTTGCGGCGAGCCTCTGTCGAAAATCTTCTATCTCATCCTTATGAACGTCAACCTCAAACATATTGGATCGAAAAGCCCATATGGGTTCCTTCTTTTTCTCAAATCGAAACCATCCTCCTACATCGATCTCAAGCTTATCGGTAATGTCCACAAGATCAATACACGTGACCGGCGGAGCTTTTGTCCATCTGTCTTCCTTGGGTATATTTATCGCAAAATGAATTTCAATCGAATCCGACTCTAACTTCTCATAGCCAACATCGCCTGAGGTCAGAGAGGGATAGTTGCGAAGGAAGGTGTTAGCCCATACCCACTCTCCATCGCCGTTTCCCATCTTGCCAATAACTCGCTCCGCCTCGACAACGATGTCTTTGTTCTTTACGTCAGCGTCGTGAAGTCTTGAAAGGAGGTGTCTAAGTTCGCGTTTCGTCGCGGCGAAACTTCCGAACAGATGAGTCGAAAAGTACTCGAGCTTCTTCTTGTCATCTATCCCGCCAGGAGTATGGTGCCCGTAGGTCTTGGGTTTCTTTTTACGCTGAGGTCCGGCTTCATCCTCAGAAATACTATTGATCTTGCTTGGACGCGGTTTTTCGCGAACGTTGAACTCATTAACTAGGTCACCAACTAGATCCGCCGTATCCACGCCGTCAACATGGACGTGTATCGTGCCAAGTGCACCAAAATCTGGCGCAACAGCTTCCGATAAGGAAGGTGGCAAGTTCACCGAGGAACCGTCAGACTCAACCCGGCAGTCGGTCGTGAAACGATATCCCTGGCCTGGGACCGTTTCTACATACTCCTTAGAGCCTAGTGACCGTCGAATTCGGGCGATACTGGAATTTACATTAGTCTCGTTGATCCCGTATTTATCCTTCCACACCTCGGTGATTAGCTGCGAGTAGCTCACCAAGTATTTAGTGTGTTTGAGCAGTTGAGCCAGTACATCTAAATCGCGACCCTTTAGCGGCTGAGGCAGATCGTTACCGCCTAGCTTAAGAGTACGCTCGGTGGTATCAAGCTCGAAGAGTGGGATCCCTTGGCCCTCGAAACCTTTTCTATGAAAAATGTATCGCATAAGAACTCCCGCATGTTTGGACTCTTCGCCGGGCAAAGGTTTGCCGAACCCGTTGAGATGTAACCCAAAAGGCGTTCATACGCCAGAAATAACTTACAAAATACTCCTGAAGAAATCCTGAAGAAATCCTACGTGAGCTAAAGAATTGCTTGTAAGGATTCATCACAAAAGATCCTGAATTTTCTCTCGTACGCTTTTCATCTTTTCTTTCTGGCCGTTACAGATCGGCACGCTATTCTGGAACCCGATACCAAAGCATCAAGAAACAAAGGAGAAAGTCATGAATCTCAGCAAAAGACTACTAATAGAATCCGGGACAACAACTTCGGAAGGATACGCCTGTCGCAGGGTGGAGACACAGAGTCTGGGTGGCTCGTCTAGCCGCGGGTTATATCGCCTGTTGATTATCGCGATAGCTCTGCTTGCTCCTTCTGCGCCCGCAATGGCGCAGTTTTCCGTACCGACGACGGGCACCGTCACTACCTATTTCCGAGAGGACATCAATTACGAAGCGAAGGACCAGTACTATGACGTCAACAACAATCTACAAGGCGCTCCTGCCCACAAATATCATCACGGGGCGGACATAGCAGGGGGAGGAACCATCGATAGTACCAAACCCGTTCATGCCTGCGGCGCGGGAAAAGTAGTTTACATCGGCAACGACGGCGCAACTTCAGGCTACGGCAACTTTGTCGTGATCTATCATGGGATGATAAACAACAGGCATGTCTATTCTTTTTACTCACACATGGGTAATAGGTCGACGGGTCAGTCCTTCATCACCGTGCGTCTTGGGCAAGACGTCGTCGAGGGTACAGTAGTTGGCCGGCAAGGGAACGCTGGCTATATCATTGTTACCGGTCACGGCACCGGGATTCATTTGGATTGGGAAGTGCGGGTCAAGGACGCGCCTTTCATCAACGACTCGGTATCCAATACAGCCCAAGGGTCGTTAATCTGGAAGCAGGATCACAGATCGCAGACGATCGCAGCCAGTCCAGACTACTACACCGGACTTCAGCTTACGGCGACTGATCAAAACAAGAGCTCTTCCGTGGCAGCATCAGATTGTCATGGGTTACAGACTATTAACTCAACGTGGCATCCTGACGGGACCTTGATTACGGATGGCTCTACTGTTTGGCTTCTCGAAAATGCAAAACGAAGGGGCATTCCGGATATCAACACTTTCAATTCCTATGGCTTCAGTTTCTGTAAAGCAATGCGAGTCTCATCGCAGGAGCTTTCATGTTTCTTGCCGGTTGACGCGAATCTCGGCACTCCACCTACTAACAATTTACTTAAACGCTCAGATGGTGCCGTTTTCCTTCTAACGGATAGAGGTTTCAAAAGACTCTTTGCTTCGGCTGCTGCATTCGAAGGTCTCGGATATAAGTGGGAGAACCTCAAGTCGGCAACAAATGCGGAACTTGCCAACCATCCTGATGATCCGGCTTCACCAATTCTTTATTCACCTTTCGCAGAAGGAACTTTGATAAAGAAATCAGGCAATGCTGCTGTCTTCGTGATATCCAATGGAAGGAAACGAGGTTTCTCTTCGGCCTACGCCTTTCAAACAATGGGGTACGATTCAAGTCGAGTCATAACGCTTTCGGCAAATGTCTTCGATCCGATATCCGAGAACACGAATACAATCACCGACCTATCACCGTCGTTGTGCGTTGCGAACGCCGGCGGAGCGACGGACGAATTGCCTCCCACGCTTGCCATTACGAGCCATACGGATGGTCAGGTTGTAGGCACAGCACAGGTTACGATCTCGGGCACCGCGACAGACGCTGGTCGAGGTGAAAGTGGCATCTCTTCAGTCACTGTGAATGGTGTACGAGCTAGCGGAGACGCAGCACTGGCGTCCGATACTGCGTCCTGGAGTCGACCAATCACACTCAATCAAGGAGCGAATGCAATTACAGTCATCGCGACTGATGGTAGCCAAACTCCAAACTCCACTCAGATGCAGATCACGGTTAACTATCAACCATCGACGCCGACGCCAACACCTACGCCGACTCCAATTCCCACAGCGCCGACGATCACCGGCTACTCATGGACCAGCACGCCCACAGGAGGTCAGCCTTTCAGCGGAAGTATCTACGGCAGCGGGTTCGTCGTGAGCGGCACTCAGGTGTGGTTCTGCCAGGCTGGCACGTCGACCTGCTATCAACATCCAGCCGCTGGTGTGAATGTTACTAGTGCAACGAGCCTTAATGTTTCGAGTGTGAATCTGTCAGCCGGATCGTGGCAGATCTACGTGGTGACATCAGCCGGACAATCAGCACGATCATCGACGTTCACAGTGCAGGCGGCAGCGCCGACGATCACCGGTTACTCGTGGACCAGCATGCCAGTCGGTGGTCAGCCTTTCAGCGGAAGTATCTACGGCACCGGGTTCGTCGTGAGCGGCACTCAGGTGTGGTTCTGCCAGGCTGGCACGTCGACCTGCTATCAACATCCAGCCGCTGGTGTGAATGTTACCAGTGCAACGAGCCTTAATGTTTCGAGTGTGAATCTGTCATCAGGTTCATGGCAGATCTACGTCGTAACATCAGCCGGACAATCAGCACGATCAACAGTCTTCACCGTAAGGTGATAGCGTCTGTTGCCCTAGAACTCGGAACGACCCACGCGTGGAGTGACGACCTGCGTGGGTCGTTCGCTAGCTACCGAAGTCTTTGAGTTCCAGACCGGCCCCGCGCAACTGGCTGTTGACTTGTTCTTTGTTTTTGACATATTGTCCCGGTACTTAAAGAGCCGTGGGCCGTAAAGAGTGTTCAGATGGCGATCAACCTTGAACTCATGACCACCTGCTCAATGACTTCCGAAAGCAGATAGATGTCGTTGGCGGGCGTGTTGTTCTCAAGACAGTCATGGCTAACCGACTTAGCACATGCGCTGCTCCCTCTGAAGACTACAATCGCAGTCCGCCGACTCACGCCTCTTTCCGAGGTTAACGCTTATGGAGGGCTAGATGAAGAAGTCCAAACTCCTGCTCATTGGCATGATCCTGCTCTTTGTGGGTGCTGGAGCATTCATACTCTGGCGGACGAGGAAAGACGGCAAAGCGCCCGCGAAACAGTTACGAGTCCTCGCTTATGTTGGTTATGACGAGCCCGACTTCATCCAACCTCTCGAGAAAGCTCTCGGGGCCAAAATCGTCGTTGAAACCTATGTTGGCGGCGAGCAGATGTACACAAAATTTACGCAGTCACCGAGCGGCACATATGACATTGTCGTCCTCGACGCTGAGTATGGTGAGCGCCTTTTTGCGGACCGCCGCCTCATAGCATTAGATCCAACACTCTGGAAATTCGACGACCTCTTCGCGAAGTTTCAGACCGGCGACCCAGCCCGTGCAGGTAACGAAGTATACGCAGCAGTAGCTAGATGGGGTGCCATAGGGATCGTTTACAACACGAAACATATTGATCAATCCAGACTTGCTTCGTACCAGCTCCTTTTCGATAGCGACCTACGTGGCCGGATCGGCCTTTATGATTGGTATTTGCCAAACATGGGCATTTTGAGTTTGAGTCAGGGGAACAAAGAACCCTACAACATTGACGCGTCGCAATTGACGAAACTAGAACAATCACTCTCTATGTTACGCGGGCAAGTTACAAGTATCCAGCCAAATCCAGGCCAAGTTCTCGCAGACCTTAGAAGCGGTAATGTCTGGGTAGCGCCCGGCATCGGTGAATGGGCGGCGGCATCACTCGCAAATGACGGCCTACCGATCGATTGGGCGGTGCCAAAGCCTGGTGGAATAATGTGGGTTGAGGCGTTCGCCATCTCGAGTGATTCCAAGGATCTTGCCCTTTCCAAGCAATTTCTTGCAGAGGTAATGAAACCGCAGAACCTAGCTCTGCTCGCGACGCGGAAGGCGTATTTCTCTCAGGTTACGCGTACATCTGCATATCCATATATACCGCCCACGGCACGCAAGAACTTGAAGGCGGATGACTTGTCGGCTCTCGGTTTGATTGCCGACCAGCTGCAGTTTCGGCATCTGCCCGGTCCAAAGACGACAGAACAAGACTGGATCGCGGTCTGGACACGCTTTAAGGCGGGCCGATAACCCAATCATGTGCCTCTAATCATCACTACGAAGCACACTGGCACCAACATAGAGTCCCAGCAAAGCAGCTATGGCCAACTCACTGTGGACACGACTGGCTCGCCTCATCGTATTGCCTCTGAGGAAGTTTATTACCCTCACTCTTTCGCCGGTCATCGAATCGAAAGAATTCAAGACTCTCTATCCGGTCCTAGTCGTTTCACTCGGGCTTCTCGCCGCATTCCATACTGACCGTGCGAGGACGTTGGTCTATATCATCGTGTTTTCTCTCATCGCTATTGTCTCAATAATCACGGTTGTCCTGGACGCACAAAGAATTAAGCTACACTCAAGATGGAATCTTCTCTTCTTTAGCTACTATCGACCATCGTTGATCACCCTCGCAAACAAGATTGCCAGAAGTCTTGATGGACAACAGAAGATCGACATTCTTACATATCGAACTGGTGATTTTTTGGCAGCGCTTAACGAGGCGGCCGCAGATTTTGAGCAGGTGTCGGGAAACCGCGTAGTAAACATTGCTTCATTCGACATCGAATATGTTCCTCTCCTCAAGAAAGGAATCAAGCAGAATGGCATTGAGTACAGATTGATACCACTGTCCGATTTTTGGACCGGGTCCGGTATGGGCGAACTTCGCAGTCGCATGCCAAGAACGATTAAGCGGGCCGTCCTTCAGCGTCTCGAAGCAGAAAATCTCTACGCGCTGCCGATTGGGTGGGGATACGTGGGTGTTGGGATTTTTGCGAAGGATCTCAGCGGTCAAGAAATCGCGGGACTGCTAACAACGCAAACCGGTAAACAGCTAGGGTTCGACTTTGGCAAGCTATTTGAAAATATCACTCAAGTGCAAAATCTAGGATATGAAGTTCTATGTTACGACTTCTGGTCCAACATCGGTCAACTCGTTAGCTTGAACTACACCGGTCATATGGGTATTTCCGCCACTGAAGAAGAGACAATCAGTAAAGTATTTGGTCAAATTAGGACACTCTTGCCAGAACCAAACATAATCTCCGATCCAATCGTTCTATTGGGAAGGGTGAAGGCGGTGGATAAGAGTTTAGTGATTGGTGCCTCGACATGGTTTGGAATAAAAGGCACGCTGCTGCCAATCGCTATTCCTGAAGCACCTCCTGTGTACGGTGCGTTTTGTGAATGTCTCGGCATTCTGATGCCGCCAAAAGATACGCTTGGAGAGAAGTGGGAAAGTGACGCAGCTACCCTGATGCTATGGCTCGCCAACCAACTTGGCGATCAACGCCACACTAAGAAAGTAGTCGCGGAGCGCAGTTCGATCTTACAGAACTATTTGCCTGGACTAGTAGGGTCGGTAGCGGCGAGCGAAACAGCGGGTGAAGCGGTTATTGATCTCGGCACCGATCAACAGATGCAAATCGATGAGGCTGCCGAGACGATATTCCGTCAGTTCGGGACGGAAGACATTGATCAGACGACTCGTGTAAAAGAGCTCTGGAGCACAAGCCATGGCAGTTGACGACATTGGAAGCAAACCAGAGCGAACGGAAGCTCCGAGCAAATGGAGTACGGCACGATGGCGCGCGCCCGGACTAGTCGCGTATATCGTCTATGTTCTTACGACAGTCGGAATTGTTGGTAGTTTGATCTACGATGCTGCCGATGGAACGTCGTCTCCGCACCGTCTGTTTTTGGGTGTGATAGGAAAGTACGCGGTGAATTCCGCGATTGTCGCAGGACCGGCCGCATTAGTCAGTATCATCATAGGTGCGTACTTGGCATTTCGCTTGCGCTTTGTGGGTGCCCGTCACGCAATTTTTCCGATCATAGTGTTATTGACACCATTCTTCTCGTCGCCCATAGGATTGTATCTTGGTCTAAAGTTATACCTAGGAGCCGGTCCGTTAGCTTATGGGATCGGGCTGACGTTTCGATACCTGCCAATCTGCGTAGTCGTCTTATTGCTTGCTTTACACGCTATCCCGATAGCGAGCAAGGAAACCTTAGCTAACTTAAGAGTATCGGAGTTCCGACTGTTTGCGAGAGTGGTTGTGCCGGCTGTTGCTCCAACGGCGTTGATGCTGTTCGCATTGCTCACCTTGCTGATGCCGCTCGATGTATTAGGTAGTACGATCGCAGGTGGTGGAAAGCTCCAAACGTTCGGCAATTTGGTGTTCGACTATTCCCATACGCGCGACGCACAAGCGACCGCCTCCCTACTGACGGTTGGCTTTCTTGTTGTCGCGGCGACTGTGTTGTCGCTTGTCGTAGTGATCGGAGCGCGAAAAGTCGATTTCATGTTTCGTGATCAAGGACAGGGTACGGTCTTGTTAAAGCCCTTGCGAACAGTATATCTCAATCCTTTGTTTCTCATTTATGTGGGAAGCTACATTGCAATTCTGATAGTGCTCTACTTCCAGAGCACGGCGGTTGGCAGCGAATATGCCGAACTGAGGTACGCTTTGAGAACATCCATCTACATCATTGCGCCGATTACGATCATGACTGGCGTTGTGGCGATGTTCATAGGCTGCTGGTTCCATCTGGGTAGTTTTGACCGCCACGCAGCCAGCGGCAAATTCATCGCTGCCACGCTACTGATACCAACTCTCCTGCCGCCTGTCTTGGCCGGACGTATGGCTGCTGTAGTTCAGGGCTTATTAAATCAAGCCGGTGGCGACGGCGCGATAGCAGCATGGTACATGTTCTTTTTTGGGGCCCTCCCGATCTTGGTCGTGATAGGGCATCCATTAGTCTTCGATCATGCGCTACCGAAGATAGCGGCAAATCATCGGATTGATGCCGGTGATTATATGTATTCCATCGTTGTGCCTGCGTTGGCGAGCACGATTGTTGTCGGAGCCGCTCTGTTCGCCGCAATATCGATTTCGGATGCGGTTATTGTTAGGTATATCGGCGGGTCAACGAAGACTCTCGGGCTTGTGCTCGCGGATCATCAGGCGGGTGTACTAGCACCGGGTGATTATGTGTTCATTGGAGGACTGGGTCTCTGGACCTTGTTGGCTTTGGTTGTGTCTGGTGCCGTCATGTTTTGGGTGCAGCGGCGACCGGCGGAAGGTAATAGTCCACGCACCAGGCTAAGTATCGGGACGAACACGAGCAGTTGATAAGAATTACTTGGTGCTATGGAACACGCGACTTTAGTTGATGTTGAGAATGCGGAGGTTGCGATCGCGCAACGTCTGAAGTTGACTGTGCGTGCACTGAGGATTCGACGCGGTACGATAGCCGTCATGCTGGGGCCAAATGGCTCAGGGAAATCAACGCTGGCCCGCTTTCTCTGCCGGATAAACGGTCCGGAGCGCGTTCAAGCGTCGCGCGAGGCGCGCCCTGAACCGGCGGCCGTTATGGTGTGGCAGTCACTCAACCTGTTTCCGTTGACGGTTTTAGGCAATGTAGAGATCGTACGTAAGATTGGAGGTGAAATTGCCCTTAAGTATTTCAAGCTTTGGGTGTTGAGGAAGGCTCACGCCGACAGCATCAGTGGTGGGGAACGGCAGAAACTTGCAATTGTACGAAGCTTGGTAACGGGGGCTGATCTTATGGTTTTGGATGAACCGACGAGTTCTCTCGATAGTCGGTCGGTTCACGAACTCTCCGAGGTGATTGGTGCGTATACAACACAAGCTGTAAACAGATCGGATGATTACCTCCAAAGCCTATCTTCGAACGGTGATCAGCAAATGCCGCGGGCGATGCTGATTATTACACATGACGTGCGTTTCGTGCGGATGCTAGCGCGGTTCGAGAGGTTACGCGTTTTCACGGTGTCTAATGATCAGCGTGTGGATGGTGATTCTTCAGACTTTGTCTTAAATAGTGGAGCCAACGGTGAGGGGTACACGATCGATCAAGTTCATACTCACCCGCCCGATCTCTTCAGTGCGGACTTCTTCGGCGTTGCGAATGTAATTGGTTTTACGGCCGCTGTTGGAAAGCCGCGGGGGCCTGAGGACCTATGCGCTCGCTATGTTCCGGAGGCCGTCGGTTGGCTTGTCCTGCGCGACGAGGCGATTGAAATACGTGAGATTGCCGGCGACAGCGGCGCCACACTATCTGGACTGAGAGCGAATCTGATTGGCTGGGAGTATGTAGGGTCTGAGAAAAGAGCAAGGCTTTCGGTCAGTGGCCGGCACGGTGCATTCGAGCTTACAGTTCCAAGTGATGCCCTGCCTGGGAGTAATACTACTCAGCTAGAGGTGGGGATCAAGATATCGGATCAGTCAATGTGGTCGATTGTTGGATCTGACACTCCACTTGGCTGAAAACCTCGTTTACGTTGAAGAGGGCCGTGTGCCGCGCAGGTCAACGGCTCTGAGATATCGAAACCTCACAATCGTGTGAGGCCTCTTTGCCGGATGCCATTTCCAAGTATCTTTCCCTTTGGGCCTCGTGGTTCTGTCGTTCCGCATGAATCTCCAAATTGATCCTCTCCTTGTCAGTAAACTCTGGATCGTGACCTTGTGCTTCTGAAGCCAAATCACGCGCGGCGTCGTGATAGTCCCGAGCCTTTTGAAAGTCGCTGACTAAGCGGCCATGGTGCTCTCGCGCGGCTACCCTGATCGAGTGTCGATGGTCGCGCTGCTCTCGCGATTCTATGACGCGAGCTAGATATTCAGTCAGTGTTCGCGCCTCGACATCTCGAAGCGTGCCGGTGCGATGCTCTCCTAAATTCAGGGAGGAGACTTTCTTGCTTTCGAGAAAGTGTTGCAAGCGCTCCTTCGTTTCTTCGACGGCGATGCCTGACATGATCTCTCGGGCTACGGCTCGCCCTTCCCAGTTGGTTTCTGGGTCGTTCTTGAAGGCAATCCTCTCCAAGTCAGTCACTTCTTTAATGAGCCTTGGATCGCGCAATATCTCTGCGCTGGATTCGAGGCGATTTACCTGGTAGCTCTCATACTTTGGTTCTGGCATTGCGCCATTACGTAATCGCGATCGTTGTTCACTCAAGTAAGTATTCTCAAGAACATCCAGCATGTCGCGCGACAAATCGCGATCTGCGATTATCGGCGCGCGACGTTCTTCTATCTGTCGAACGATTTCGCTCCGAACATAAGCAAGGTGTTCTACCTCGAGGGCGGCTTGTTCCCGGCCAGCGGCAGAATAATTAAGTCGGGCCAGAGATCGCAGATCCAATCGGGCCGCGCGCTGTGGAACAAGTTTCGTGTCCTCATTTCGGCGAGCGATCTGTTTATCGATTCCGGCTAGGGACGAGCGATCCCCAGCGACTTCATAATTGGTAAGATGTAGTGAAGCTTCAAAGTTCTCCAACCGAGCGTCGCCAGCCATTAGTTCAGCGCGAGCGACATTGACCTGGGCCGCTAGTGTTGCGGCTTCGCGATCCGTACGAACCGGTGCAGTATGTTCCTGCGCTAAGACTATTCTTAGTTTTTCCAGCTCGGATACTCTTTCTGCTAGATTCAGCTTGACCGCTTGCTGTTGAAGTTCAGAGAGCGTTTCGCGAGAAAGAAGCGGCGTTAATTCTCTTTCGACGGGCATGTCGTAACGTTTACTGAGGCCTTCTTCGACTTTTGTTAAGGTGCCTCGCAGAGAGCTGACGTCTTTCCCAAGTGCGGCGATCTTTGTTTCTCGTGCTTCACTAAGTTGCTGCAAAGTCACACTATGATCGGCGAGGTCGGCTTCTATTGCTTCATTACGGTTGAGGCGATCCGTTGTTCGCGTCGCGCGTGCGGCGGCGCGGCGGTGAACATCGAGGTCAGAGATTTTCCGTTCCTCGCCGGTAGATTGATCGACTACCTCAAAGCGATAGGTATTGCCGTTTCTAACCGCTCGATCATGCCAGACTTCGGCGAAGGCAAGCCGCATTTCAAACTCAAGCCGCTTACCAAGCGCCATGCGGAAATCAATAAGTCTATCGTTGGGTATGTGCGCTTGCTCGCCCCAACTTGCTGCGACTTGTCTGTAGTCACGCGAAGGCATTCCGCTTAGTTCATGCTTGCGTTCTGCGACCTGCGAACGTTCCGCCTTTTCCTTCTGATACTTGCGTGCTAAACGTTCCCACTTCTCAGCGGCCGTCAATTCTGGTTGCTTTTCTTTTGGATAGAGATACAGCGCCTGCTGCTTCTCGATCGCCGTAAGAAACTTGTCGCCTATTGGCCCATCGACGATGAATTCTTTGCCGTTCTGAGTTTCTCTATGAGGTAAGAGTTTCCTTGGTATTCGACTAATCCATCGAGGCCTTCCGGTGCCCCGCTCGATGGCGGCCTTGTTCATCACGATATGAGTGTGCGGATTCTGCGAATTGCGATGAATGCCTGCGACCCAAATAAGTTCTTCGACATTCAGTTCGGCGGCCATTCCCTTCATTGCCTCGCGTACGGCTTCGCGGAATCGTGCCTGCTTCTCCTTTTCCTCAGCTCCGAGCTTGTCGAATTCCTCTTCCTCGATCATCACCGAGAAATGAATTAGATCATCCTTGTCTGGCTGACCACCATGCGGATCGAGAATGCGGTCGGCGCGGTGATAGGAGAGATTGTCCTGGTCTTCGCTGAATAACCTCCGCGAGCCTGGGCTTTCGCGGGTAAGGTCTTTGTCCCGCTCGGCTATGTAGCGCGTGATGCGGCTGGCGCCAGAGCCGCCTCCGGTTGAAAGAATATGAAAGAAAACTCCCATGGGAGTTACCGCTTCTTTTGTGGGAGTGGGTCTTGCTTGATCACTCCGAGCATCGCGAGCTGGGTATAGGTTGGAGTACCGGAGATCGCTGCCGCCTCTTTAAGGTCAAGTGGCGGCCCTTTCCATTTTTCTCTGTCATCAGGTGTCAGGATCAGGAAATAAGTGTTCGCTTCCTCCGTGTGTGCGCCGACTGGAATCATCCACAGAGTGCAACGCGTCGGACTAATGAACGTGTAGTAGTAATAGTAATTCTGCACCGTGAGAGTACGGCCGCCGAAGCCATACGTCGGCGGAGTAAGATGTCTCCATACGGTGGATTCGACTTCATTGAAGCCGGGTGGAAAGCTAGCTTTGATTTTCTGATATTGCCGAAGTCCTTTAATCATCTTCAGCACTGGATCAATCTTCGGAATTTCCGACTTTGCACGCCACTCCGCTGCATAGGCGGAATAGGCCCAGGTTCCGAAATAGATCAGAACAGCAAGGACGAGCAGGCAATATGAAAAGCCGAATCGATTCTTTCCAGTTTTTCCTTCAACTCCGCGCATGGCTCTTTATTCCTCGGGCATCTCGATCTTTAGTTCTGGACCACCAACGCGCTTCGAAGAATCAGAGTTCGCCGCTTGAGTGTTCTCGGGCGGGTTGGTCTGTGAAGCGTCAGTTTCCTTAGCGACGTGCGTCTCGTTTGGAGACTGAGATTTTTCCATTTCTTTGATCTTGTCCATCGCTTCTACAGATTCAGCTAAGGTCAGCGATTCCATCACAGCTCGCTGAGGAGGCATGGCAACGTCGCCTGTATCGGCACGTGGCAAGAAACGGAAGAGGATTGGATCGGCGGTGTCAATGATGGCGATGCCTTGCCGATATTTCACCATGCGGCGAAGTTCTGGAGCTTGCTTCAGGTCCCGCCTACTTTCAGAGACGCGCTCGGCGTCATTCTTAGTTCCGGGAGCATCAACCTCAGTGCGTGAGAGAACAGTTGCCGGACCAAGGATCGAGGAAGCGTAAACGCCGGTTTCGGGATCGATGCCCGGAAGGAAAATCTGATTCTTCATGCCAGCCAATATTGCCATGCCACCCTGGTCGTGAAACTTCTTCTTAATTTGCGGCACGTCTTGAAAGCCAAGCAGGTACGGCGTATTGCGGAACCTTCCGATCTTCAACTTGTCCTGGAGTTTCGGCGGGGCCACGTTGCCGGCTTCATCAAGCGCCATCAAGACTGGTGTTGCATGCTTGCGGGTAGAAGCCTGCATCTCAATCGCCGCGAGGCCGAAGAGCAGCTCTAACAGAATGTGATATTCACTCGCCTGCGTTTCGTTCATCACGAGGTAGATGGCAGTTCCAGGTTTGCGAAGGTCTGAAAGGTTGATCTCTCTCACGCCGCGAGCGGTTTCTTCAGGAGTCGCGCTCTTAAGTATCCGCATTGCATTTGGTGAGCGAAGAGGAGCCAGCTTGTTGTTGAGTCCAGTAATGACTCCGCCTTGCGTCTTCTCAGCATCAACCTTGGTGAAGTTACCCCACTCGATCCTAGCTTCACGATCATCGGAATTGCGCATGTCTTCGCCAAGCTTCTTCAAGTCATTAAGCGATAGGTATTCCTTGATCATCGGCAGCGTCGGGTTGACGGCAATCGTGGGCAGATGAAGACACAGGGCTTTCATCAAAGCCGTTTCACCGGAAATCCAGTAGTGCGTACTGTCGTTGACCTTCATATTCTCCGGCTCATAACCAACGACGATTGAAGCGAGAGAGTGCGCGAGTTCTCCATTCTTCAAACAGCGTGGCAGCGGATTCCAGAGGTCGGAGAGATCGGGATTCTCAAGATCGACGCGGTAAACCTGATCGTAGTACCGAGCCGTGTGTGCATAGAGTTCGCCTTTGATATCCATTACTAAGACTGAGCCGGTTTGCGCCCAGTCTCGCAGCATGTTCATGTAAAAGGTTGCCGACTTGCCCGAATTCGAAGGACCAAAAATTCCCGTGTGTACGAGTAGTTGTTCTAAGGTCAAGACTAGATCGTATTGTCGAACACTAAGCGCGGAACTGAGCCGGCCGATGCGTACCGCACCGCGCGGCAAAGGTTCACCGGATCGATGGGCTAAACCCCTCGCTTTCAGATCGGCAATGCTGGCCCAACGCGCCGACCCATGCGTCAGTCTCTGGTTGATGCTGTAGTAAGGGTAAGCGAGGGAGATCGATTCAAGCAGTCCGATGAAACTGACGAAGACTGCTCCCATGACCACGAAGGTCATCCATTTGAATTCCAGATTAAGAATCTGGCCGGAGCGAAATAGTAAGTAACCTGCGATTGCGCTACTCAGGATCAACGTGCCGCTACGTGACACGTCTCTCAGAAATCTGGTTGCTGCGTGAAACGCGTCCAAGTCCGGCTCATCAGCAGGACGAGGGATGAAATAGTCGGCGTCGATTCGTTCGACTCTGGCTCGAAAACTCATGATACGAACCTCTCACTTACGGCTTACGGTCTGAGCCCAGCTTGAGAACTGGGCTCGCTGATCGTCCGAAATTTGGGTTTGCTTGAACTGTCGCGGCTGCCAGCCTGAGGCAATGATGTCTGAGATTGGCGCAAATGGATTGGGATAAATGATCCCATCGAGTTGCATCGATTCAAAATAGCGCGCTCCAACAGTCGTGTTTTCTCGATCAGGAATTCGGATCAGTATTGCCGGACCGTCGCCGCGATCGTTCGGGACCGAAATTGTTTCTATTAGGAGATCGATTGGGGAATACCGGAGATGAACCGTGCCGTGTGGCATCTGTAGCACTCCCGGCTGATTTGTGATCCATTCCGAAGGAACCAATTGGCGCTGCGCGATTGCGGATATTATCTCTCCGACATCACGAGGTTTGCGCCCTTGTATTGTGCCTTCAGTGACGCAGGTAACGGCGGCGATGGCTATTGCAGAAACGTCGCGCAATCTTTCGGCGGTACGCGGAACTTCGCTGTCCGGCCAGCGATACATTGGAACATTTCGGGTCGCTGACGATTCAGGTCCCGCATCTCCAATCGTGACTTGAGGATCTACCGTCGCCATTCGCGCGTTCGTTTGGCGTTGAAGGATGAGTGGCACGACCACGAGCATAAAGAACGCGCCGGCGGCGACTGAGATTACAGGCCAGACGTTTCCGCGTTCGCGGCTTTTCATGCTGCCTCCCGAAGTCGAATGACCCTTTCGCAGAAGACTTGTCGGATCATTTCTTCAATTACTGAATCAGAGGTGTGCGCTGCCCTTTCCAGACGTTGCAAACCCAACTCAAGATTGGCGAGATCGTCTGCGTTGCGGGCAATGAAACCGAGATGGTCATCGATTACTTCTGCCGACAGCTCCTCGATGTTTTCGGTGATCACAGCACGAAGGAAAGCAATCGATTCCCGCAAGCCGGGCTTGTCTCTGACAGTGGGCATCATCAGCCTGATATATCTGATCAGCTTGACTATTTGAATGAGTAGTTCTGAAGTCGCTTGCGGTACGCGCGAATGAAGAATGCGCGCTTCTTCAAAATCGGTTGGCAATCTGACTTTGGTGTACACACAGCGCGATCGCAACGGCGGGTGGACAACATGCTGGTTGTTCGAGGTCAAAACGACAACAGGTTTCTCGTCAGACTTGCCTACACCGACTTGTCCGTTGTTCTCGTCGAGACGAGGTATTGAGGCATGACCGTCTGTGAAAAGTTGATAAAAGAATGCCTGGCAAGCTTGAGGCAGCTTTTCAAATTCATCCAACTTCACAACCGGAGCAATGCCCGTGGTCGCAAGGAAGTCATAAGCCTTTAGTATTTCTCCTAAGTTCAGAAATTCTCTGCGCCACTGTTGCCGTCTGGCTTCTTCGAGTGTCAGCGCGCCAGTCTCGACCGCCTGGACCACGAATTTGTTCTGCGCTTGTTCATCCCACTCAAAGAGAATGTCTTTGAGGCTCAATCCTTCCATGCCTTGAAGCTCGAAATAAGGGCGGTTGCAAGCGTAGGCGAGCGCGTCAACCATCTCAGTCTTACCCCCACCACGTTCACCCTCTGCCAGTAATGGCATTCCTGATTTCAATGATTGGCAGAGATCCTTCAGTGGTCTCGTCTGAAAAATGTAACCAGAATCCCGCGCTACTAGTTCTGCCAATGCATCGCGGCCGTGTTCTCGCACGAGGCG
>Ga0137401_10000305_pt1 | contig 18291 bp, 4 predicted proteins | sample CZOMad1_1_16fung_FD_108286 | JGI IMG/M metagenome (GOLD analysis project Ga0137401, IMG submission 108286) | Vadose zone soil fungal communities from Angelo Coast Range Reserve, California, USA - CZOMad1_1_16fungal (Illumina Assembly) | ecosystem: Environmental > Terrestrial > Soil > Vadose zone...
AAGAGTTTCTTGCAAAGAGAAGCGCAGATTCAAGGATTCCTTTGGAATGGAATGTGGTGTGACCAGGGTCACCCTCGCAGGAGATTTATCGGGCCGAGTTCTGGCAAAACATTCGCGCGTTATCTGCTGCTATTTGTTCGACTTGGCATTGACTTTCGCAACCCGCCGTTTTAATCTTCGCGAACATTTTATAACTGGTTTTTCGGCGCGATTGAGGTGCGAATTAGTTCATTCCACGACGCACTTTGCGCCAGACGGTTTTTAGTTCGAGTCTCAGTTTTCTATCGCAGTCGCAACGCGCTTGATCTCGTGGCCCCAGCGCCTTGCTTAATCTGCGTACAAAGAGGTAGCTCGCCCAATGCCCCATCTCGCATGCCCGACGTCTCACGACTTCGACCCATTTGGCGGGAGCGCAGATGTTGGAACACAGAAGTCAGGGGCCGGAACCTGCACCTTCGAGCCTGAGACTTACGCATTCGAACTGCGACGGTGGGATCAGAAATCAATCACAGGGAGAGTGATGGATCCATCCGCTCACGCGAATGGTACTGACCTCATAGGCGAGATCGGAGGCGTAGCCTCCGGATTGTATTTGAATAGCGGTCACAGTAAGGCAGAGCCTTACCGCCATCTGCTGCGCCAAAGGCGCACTGCGCTCGTCGCATGAAGTTAAAGTCTTCCAGCACCGGCTTGATCACAAAGCGCCTCGGGGCGCTTAAGAGATGGCGTGCGCTGCCGATGGCGCTGGCTCTCGCAATAATTTTCTGTCTTGCCGCGGTGATGCTCGTCGTGTGTGCCGGAAGCGCAAAGGACTTCACGACCAATACTTCCATGTTGACGGCGGGTAACTACACCCCGTCCGGCACTCCTACGAATACGGATGACGTTCGATTGAACCGAGCCTCGACCACCCTCACTATTACTTCCGGGAGTTTGACACTGGAGTCACTAGCGGTTGTTAGTGGGAACACGTTTACGATTAATAATGGAGCATCAACGGCAGGATCAGACAGCACGTTGACCTTAGGCAATAGTTCTGGATTTACAAACAACTTCAGCGGGGTTTCGAACGATCTCATTTATCTTACGGGTAATTCCAATTTAACCATTTCCAATGGGGCCAATAAGAACCTTTCAATAACCCTTGCCTCGACTGGAAACGTTAACATCGACAGCGGCTCCGCTCTAATCCTTAGCTCCCTAATTTCAGGAAGTGGAAAAGCGATTTCGAAAACCGGTGGAGGTACCGCCACTCTGTCCGGCGCAAACGCATACACAAGTGCGACCACCGTAAGCTCAGGAACGTTGACTTGTGGCGCGGCGAACACTATTCCGAGCGGCAGCTCACTTGTTCTCAACAGCGGCACGTTCACGTCGGGTGCGACGACGGGTTTCACGCAATCCACCGGCACCCTCACTCTCTCAGACAATTCGAAAATTGCCCTCGGGACTGGAAGCCACTCGATAACGTTCGCTGCCAGTAACGGAGTTTCATGGACTGCGGCGAAGACTCTCACGATCTCAGGATGGACCGGCGGATATGACGGCACGTCCGGGACCGCGGGTAAGATCTTTGTCGGCTCAAGTGCTTCAGGCCTGACAGCTTTGCAACTGGCGCAGATTGTTTTCTTCAACGGAACAACAAATTTTACGGCAACCATCCTGTCTACGGGTGAAGTAGTTCCAATCGCTCCGCCTTCGATCGCGAAATCATTCGGCACATCACCAATCAATGTCGGCAGTACCTCGCTGCTCTCTATCGTTGTCACTAATCCAAATTCGAGCACGGCGCTGACGGGTGTCGGCTATACCGACACGTTGCCTACCGGGCTAACGGTGCCGGACCTTGCCCCCGTATCGCAGTGCGGCGGAACGGCAAGCATCGCGTCGAACGTCATTACACTCTCAGGAGCGACAGTGGCAGCGTCGCTCACCTGCACTGTTAGTGTTAATGTCACCGCGAATGGCGCGGCAACTGGCGTAATCCCAAACAACACCAGCACTGTTACGTCAACCAACGGCGGCACTGGCAACAGTGCGTCAGCGAATATCACCGTCAACCCGCCGGTGCTGAAATACAAAACACGGCAGAGCGGTGATTGGAACGACTTCAATACCTGGCAGGTAGATTCAGGCAGTGGCTTTGTCCCCGCGACGAGTGGCCAGACGCCGACCAGCGCAGACGATTCGATCAATATTCAGGGTGGCCACACGGTCACGCTGACGGCGGACGTAACGGCCGATCAACTCATCGTCAGCGGTACGCTCAACGTCAACAGCGGAAAGACGCTGACCTTGAACGACGGCACGGGCACGGATTGCCTGGTCAACTCAACCGTAAACGTGCTCGGCAACGGCGTGATTGCCGGCGCGGGCACCATCGCGATCACGGGCACGCTGGGTATCGGTTCGACCGATGCTACCGACGGTCTCGCGGCCAACGTGAGTGCGTCGCTCACCCTCAACCCGCCCAGCACGGTTAACTTCAACGGCACGGGTGCGCAGACGGTGGGCGCTCGCGATTACTACGCGCTTACGGTTACCGATCGCACGAGCGCGGTGACGTTCGGCAGCGGGACTGTCGGAATTCTCGGCTCGTTCAACCCGGCGTCTGGGAATGTCACGTATGCTTTCAACTCAAGCAACACGATTGAGTACAAGCTCCTGACTGTGACGGGCTCGAGCACAACAATACTTCCGCTGCTGTTTACGCACTACAACAGCCTGAAGAGCAACGAGCCTGGTAATACCGTCGGACCCAGCGGGCTAGTAGTTGACGCCATCCTGGAAGTCGCGCAGGGCACCTTCACCAGCGCCAGCGATTACAACAATGTCACGATCGATTCGGGCGCGACGCTGGCACTGGCCGGACCAATCACCGTTAGTGGTAATTGGACCAACAACGGCACTTTCACCGCGAACGGTTTCAGCGTCACGTTTGACGGATCGAGTGCCCAGTCGATTGGCGGATCGGACTCGACGGCATTTGCCACGCTGGCCATCAGCAACACGGGCAGCACGGTCACACTCACTCAAGACGTCAGCGACACAACACTCAACCTTACCAGTGGAACGTTCGATCAGGGCGCATCGTTCAACGTCACGAGCGGTTCCGTCACGGTCTCGGCAGGCGCGAACTGGCACAACATTGGTACCGGCGACTTGCAACTCTCCGGTAACGTCGCGAACAGCGGCACGATCACTTTTAACGCAAACGGTCTCGGTTGCCCCCAGACCGACGACATCTCGATCACTTCCAATGTGAACGGAACGCAGCGCGCGTGGTCGGGCACCGGCACGTTCTCGATGACTGACGTCACGGTGCGCGATCAGGGCGGCACTTCGACCATCGTGGTGCAGAGCGGTGCTTCGGTGAGCGGCAATGGGTTGAACTGGGTGTTCGTGAACACGTGCAGCGCTTACACCTGGACGGACACGACCAACACGCATGACTGGACCAATCCTCTGAATTGGTCGCCGACGCGCACCACCCCGGGGTCAAGCGACATTTTGATTTTCGGATCAGGCACGCCTGCGCCCACCGTGACGAACGTGGCGGGCGCAACCGGCGGCGCTTCAGAAACGATTGCCGAACTTCACATAAATAATTCTTCGCCAACCTTCAGCTCGCCCGGGACCACTCTGACCATCAATGCCGGTGCGGGGGTGACCGGACTCGACGTGTCGAACGCTTTCCCGTGGGCGCTTTCCGGCAGCAACGCATTAGTTATCCAGCTGGGTTCCGGAACGCTCGGCAAGATCCAGGGCACGATGACGATGGCGGGCGGCGGGCACAAGTTGATCAGCAACGACGCGGGCGGCATCACTTTCCTGAACCTGTCTAACTTCACGACGACGACAGGCTTTATCGACTTTCCGTTTGGCGATGGCGATCCGGGACAGGGCGCCGTGGGTTCAGTCATCTTCCAGAACGGTTCGTTCTATAACCACAACGCGGGCTCGAGTCCGTTCGGCGCGGCGGGCAACGGCCCGATCGTAACTTTCCAAACCGGCAGCACGGCGCGTTGGTTCACCAGTTCAGGCTTCCAGGCGAGTGGCCGCACGTATGCGAATCTGGAAATCGGCAGCGCGTCAGGGGCGGTCAGTGTGTCTGACAGCGGCACGGGCGCGTTCACTTTCGACAGCCTGACCATTAACAGCACCCCTTCAGTCAGTTCATCGCTGACTTACAATGGCACTGGTTCGGCCAGCGCGACGATCAAGGGCGACATCACGAGCAATGGCGTCGGCAACGGAACTCTGCCCGATGTCACTCTAATCGTTCCCGGCGGCTTCACCATCGCCAGGACGGGTGGCGGCACGATCACCTTCGGCAACGACGGCAACAGCGCGCGCAGTGTGAGCCTGGATGGCAACGGTAGTGTGCCCAGCGGCACGACGCTGCAACTCAATCGCATCCTGCAACTCGGGTCCGTCAACGTAAATACCAAGACCCTGTCGGTCAACGTCGATGGCGTTCTGAATGGCGGCAGCACTGGTTATGTGGTTGGCAGTTTGCAAAAGAGCTTCTCTTCGCCGAGTGTGACTTCGCAGACCTTCCAGGTGGGCACGGTGAATGGCTATGCGCCGATCGAGGTGGCGAATGCGAGCGGCACGGGTTCGCTGAAGATCAGCTCGACGGGAGCGAAGCTGAGCGCGATCTCAGGAACGAACGCGCTATCACGCTACTGGACGATTTCTAATTCAGGACTGTCGCAGGCGGATCTGACTTTCCATTACAAGGCCGGCGATATTCCGGGCACGGCGACGGAATCGAACTTCAAGTTCTTCCGGTACAACGGCAGCTTCACGCAGTTCAATCCGAGCGCGGCCATCGACACCACGAACCACATCGCGACCCTCAACGGCGTGACGCAGTTCAGCGATTGGACGCTGGCCGAGCCGGCGGCAATTAATGGCGGCACACTTTCATTCTCAGGAGCGCCATACACGACCACCGAAGGGAACGGCGCCTCGCATCTGGTGACCATCACCGTGAGTCGCACGGGCGGCAGTGACGGCTCAGTCACCGCGCATTATCAAACCAGCGACGGCACCGCGACTGCCGGATCGGATTATGTGGCAACTTCCGGCGATCTCACCTGGCCGGCGGGCGACACCACGGACCGGATCTTCACGATTACGGTCAACGAAGACACTACCTACGAAGCGAACGAGACGGTGAACATTACGCTCAGCACTACGAGCGTGGGCGCTGCGATTGGCGGCACGAATCCGACTACGCTGACAATTAATAATGATGACGCTCCTCCGACGGCATTGGTGGTTAACAATGCGGCAGATACCGACGACGGTTTCTGCACCACCGATCCAGGTGGGTGCACTCTGCGTGAAGCAGTCAATGCCGCGAACTCGGACCCCGACACCAATACCATCACCTTCAATATTCCGCTGATCGATCCGGGCTGCAACGGGGGCGCCGGGCCGTGCACGATCACGCTGACATCCGGAACTGAAATTCAGATATTGAACAACCTCAACGTGAGCGGTCCTGACGCCCGGAAGATCGTCATCGACGGCGGCGCGGGCACGAATCGAATCTTTTACATTGGCCCGTACGCGGTGGCCATTAGCGGCGTAACCATGCAGCACGGGCACGGCGGCGGTGGCGGGACCAGCGGGGTGGGCGGCGCAATTTATTTGGCCGGAAATCCGACCGGCGGAGGTTCGCTGACGCTTGATTCTGTGTTGGTGCAGAACAATACCGCGGCAACTTCGGCCGGCGGCGTTTATTTCGGGCTCGGCGCGACGCAGCGAATTATCAATTCAACCATCACCGGTAACTCGAGCTTGCAGTGCGGCGGCTTATTCAAGTCGAGCAGTGACCATCTCTACATGGCGAACAGCACCGTCTCGAATAATTCAGCGACCAACGGTGGACTGGCGGGCGGCGGGCTCTGCGATTTCGGGTCCGGCATGGTGGTGCGCAATTCGACTATTACGAACAATCATGCCAATACCGGCGGATGGGGCGGCGGCATCTTGCTGAATGGTTCGACTTTGAATATCGGCAATACGATTGTCGCGGGGAACTCCGTCAGCGGCGGTGGGTCGATTGGACCGGACTTCTTCGGCAGTGGCTCAATTACTTCCGCCGGCTACAACTTGATTGGTAACAACTCGCAAGTCACTTCCACTTTCCCGACCGGAACACCGAACGGCAACAATGATTGGGTAGGAGATTCAAGTACGCCTCTCAATCCGCAATTAGCCAGCCTGGCCGACAACGGCGGGACCACGCCCACGCATGCGCTGAATTCGAACAGCGTGGCAGTCGATCATGGCAGCAACGCCCTGACCGTCGATCCTTTTGACAGCAGTGCGCTTTCATTCGATCAGCGCGGCGCGGGCTTCCCGCGACAAGTTGATGGCAACAGCGATAGCACGGCAACGGTTGATATAGGCGCTTACGAAGCGCCGGCCTGCACCACACCACCGGCAACGCCGACACCCAGCAATGGTGGACCATACTGCGAAGGTGGGACGATCTCGCTGTCGACTCCATTCGTAAGCGGCGCGACGTATGACTGGACTGGTCCAAATAGCTTCACTTCTTCACAACAGAATCCGACGCGTGCGAATGCGACCACTGCGGATGCCGGCACGTACTCGGTAACTATTACAGTCGCTGGATGCGCGTCCGCTCCGGGAACAACGAACGTCGTGGTTAACCCGACACCGGCAACACCGACCGCCAGCAACGGCGGGCCGTATTGCGAAGGGGGAACGATCGCGCTGTCGACTCCATTCGTAAGCGGCGCGACTTATGCCTGGGCCGGGCCAAACGGATTCACTTCTGCACAGCAGAATCCCACCCGTGCGAATGCGACGATCGCGGATGCTGGAACTTATTCAGTAGCCCTTACAGTTAACGGCTGCACATCGGCGGCAGGCACAACGAATGTAGTTGTCAATCCAACGCCCGCGACGCCGACGGCAACCAACGGCGGGCCATACTGCGAAGGAGCGACGATCTCGCTTTTCACACCGACAGTTTCAGGTGCTACGTACGCCTGGACTGGTCCAAATGGATTTACCTCGGCGTTACAGAATCCGACGCGTTCGAATGCAACGACAAATGATGCTGGAACTTATTCGGTCACGATCACTGTCAATGGATGCACTTCGGCGGCGGGTACCACCGACGTCGTGGTTAATACAATTCCGGCAACTCCAACGCCAAGTAACTTCGGGCCGTATTGCGAAGGGGCAACGATCGCGCTATCGACTCCATTCGTAAGCGGTGCGACTTATGCGTGGACTGGGCCAAACGGATTCACTTCTTCACAGCAGAATCCGACGCGTGCGAATGCGACGACAGCTGATGGTGGAACTTACTCGGTCACGATCACGGTCAATGGATGTACCTCGGCGGCCGGAACGACCAACGTCGTGGTTAATGTCTGCAATTCGGATCTTTCGATTGCCAAGTCGGCGCCTGCTTCGGTGACTGAAGGCAATGACTTTACTTATGCGATTACCGTTTCGAACTCGGTATCAGCGACCGCGACCGCGACCGGCGTTTCCGTCACCGACGTTTTGCCTGCGGGCGTGACTTTTGTTTCCGCCACGGCCGGATGTGTGAATAACACCGGTACGATAACCTGCACGGGCAGCGACCTTGCCGCCGGCAACAGTGAAACATTCAAGATCTCAGTGATCACAGGATCGCCCGCAACGGTTGCGAATACTGCGAGCGCATCCGCGACCAACGATCCGAATTCACCGCACACGAGCAACACGACTTCGACCACAATCAACGCTGCTGTGTGCGCGGCGCCGCCAGCCGGAATGATTGCGTGGTGGCCGGCCGAAGGAAATGGCAAGGACGTCATGGGGCCAACCGCCGAGGACGGCGCGCTGGTCAACGGTCTTGGGTTTGCTCCGGGCAAAGTGGGCCAGGCCTTCAACTTTGACGGAGTCGATGACTACGTTGAAGTGCCTGACAGCGCCGGCGTGGACCTTACGCGGGCAATCAGCATCGATGCCTGGGTCAAGCCGAACGTGTCGGCCGATCAGATCATCGTCAGCAAATACGATACGGCTCAGGTGCCTGAAAAAGTCAGCTACCTTTTATCGCTGACCTCAAGTGGCAAGGTCTCGTGGAACGTTTACGGCGGCACCGACTTCCGCGGCGTGGAAACCGACGACGGCGCCGTCGCCACCGGTACCTTTACGCATATCGCCGCCACCTTTGATCCGTCGAACCAGGCGATGAAGATTTACGTCAACGGCGTAGCTACAGCCGCCACGCTGAGAGGCGGTTCAGCTTCGATTTCGGCTATTAACAACACCGACGTACCGCTGCGGCTGGGCGTGGCCAGGTCGGGGAGTATTAACAACTTCACCGGCTTCTTTAGCGGCCTGCTTGACGAAGTCGAGCTGTTCAATACCGCGATCAGCGCTTCAGATGTGGCGGCGATTTACGACGCGAGCCTTGCCGGCAAATGTGTCACGCCCGAGATTGACCTCCAGGGCAGCGGCAATCCGATCACGGACGGCAGCACTTCGCCATCGGCAACGAACGGTACCGACTTTGGCAACGTTACCGTCGGCGGTAATGTGACCCATACGTTTACGATCTACAACACCGGCAGCGCCAAATTAGACATCACCGGCATTACCAAGACCGGCACGAACGAGAGCGACTTCTCGATCGGAAGTCTGACACCAGCCAGCCCGATTCTGAGCGGCGGTTCGGCAACGTTCACCGTCACTTTCGCTCCGACCGCGACCGGCGCGCGCACAGCGACCATCCACATCGCAAACAACGACAGTGACGAAGGTGATTATGATTTTGTTGTCCAGGGCGGAGGCGCGCCTGTCCCGCCGGACATCGCGGTCGAGGAGCCGGCCGGAAACAATCTAAACACCGGTGATAGCGACGACTTCGGTAATCAGACGGTGGGGACGACGAGTTCGGCCAAGACCTTTACGATCAAGAATGACGGCGGGTCAACGCTGACGATTAGTTCAATCTCAAACGACGGCAGCAATCCAACCGAATTCAATATCGACCAGACCGGAACGAGCCCGACGGTGGCCCCCGGCGGGAACACGACTTTCAAGGTCACGTTTACTCCTGGCGACGGCCATTCACGGACCGCCACTCTGCACATCGTCACGGACGATCCTGACGAAAGTTCATTTGATCTTTATCTGTCAGGGACCGGGACGTTCCCGGAGACGCTGGTGGTGACCAAGACGGAAGATTCAGATAACGTCTGCCTGCCCGGCAACTGCAGCCTGCGCGAAGCCATCAATGCCGCCAACGAGAACGAGGATGCGAACACGATAACCTTCGCGATTCCCGCCAATGATCCCGGCCACGTCTATTACAAGGACGATGGCGTGCCGAAGGTGACGCCTGCGAATGTAACACCCACCTCAGTTACGGATGACGCCAACCTGCCGAACGACACTGGCAACCCGCTCAAGGTCGACGACGACTATAAGTCCAGTTGGTGGCGAATCAAGCCACTCAGTGCGCTGCCTGAAATTAATTCCGCTATGACTATCGACGGATACACCCAGGAAGCCAGCACGCCTTTGGCAGCATCGCGCAATACCAAGTCTTTGAATGACGCCCTTAACGGAGACGATGCGGTCCTGCGAATCGAGTTGGACGGCGAGGCCATCGACGATTTTGCCGACGGCTTCGATCTCTTCTCGAACGACAGCTGCACTATCAGCGGCCTGGTAATCAATAACTTCTCGGGTGCAGATATTTATGTGGAAGACGGCGGCGGCGACATCTTCTCCGGAAACTTTATTGGCGTCGATGTGTCCGGCACCCTGGCCGACGGCACCAGCGCCACGGGCATCTATATCGACTCTGGCGATTGGTCCACTGTCGGCGGCGACGACCCGGGAGACCGCAACCTGATCTCCGGCCGTTTGGGTGACGAAAGCGCTGGCGTAGTCATCTTCACTGATTATACCAGCGTCGAAGGCAACTTCATCGGCACCGACCGCACGGGCAAATTAGAAATTCCCAACTCGGTCGGCATACTAATCGGCGGCGATGGCAATTTCATCGGCTGCGAGGTTCCTGACGGCGACAACGTAATCTCCGGCAACCAGGGCGAGGGCGTCGTGATTTCCGACGGCGGCGGCAACCTGGTCGAAGGCAACTTCATCGGCACGGACAATACGGGACAAAAGGCGCGGCCAAACTCAGACGGCATCAAGCTCGCTGGGTTCTTCGCACAAGGCAATTTCATCGGCATTTCGGGATTCCCCAACACCATTTCCGGCAACGGCAGAATAGATCCGGATACTCAGCAAATCATTGGCGGCCAGGGGATCGAAATAACCGACAGTTCATCCCTCAACATCGTGGAGTCGAACCTCATCGGCGTGGCCTTCGACGGCACTACGGAGCTGGGCAATCTGCTGAATGGCGTCGAGGTTTACCAGGGTGCAGTCGATAACATAATCGGTCCCGGCTTCTTCTGTGATTGTACCGGGAAAGCGCAAGACAATAGCTCACGCACAAAGTCGAAGGCTAAGACGAATCAAGCCACGACAAATCAGGCTACTGCGAAACAAGCTAGCGAGCGTCAGGCCAAACTGGAGCAAGCCAAAGCGAACCAAGCCAAAGCGCATCAGACAAGAGCGAATCAAGCAAAGGCAAACCAGGTCAAGATGGCCCTGGGCAAGGGCAGTCAAGCTCAGGCGAACAATGCCAAGGCTTCAAGCAGTACGCGCCGCACAGTCAACGACCTGCTCGACGGCGGCAATGTGATCGCCTTCAATGGCCTTGACGGTGTGCGCGTCACAAACTCCAGCGACGTCAATAATGTAATCACTCAAAACTCGATCTACTCGAATACCGGCCTGGGAATCAACCTCGTTGCCGACGGCGATCCACCTAGCGGAGTCACGTTGAATGACGCTTGCGACACAGATGATCCCGGACCGAACCACTTGCAGAACTTCCCCGCGTTGCTTTCCGCTAATGTGGCGACGCAGACAATCACCGGCAAGCTCAACTCAACATTTGGTGGTTCAGATTATGTGATTGAGTTCTTTGTCAACCCGGCAAGTAGTTGCGACAGCCCGTCAAACCACGGAGAAGGGAAACTCTTCATCGGTTCCACCACGACCGGACAAATCACGGACGAAGAGACCTGTGAAGTGGGCTTCAACTTCAATCAGCCACTCTCAAACTTCAGCGCCGGTGACATAATCACCGCGACCGCGACAAACAGTGGCGGCAACACTTCTGAATTCTCAGAATGCTTTGTCGTGCCAACCACGGCGACGACCACTGCCATAACTAACGCGTCATCGCTATCGACAACGTCAAGTACTTTCAATGCTCCATTCACGGTGCAATGGAATGTTACCTCTTCAGGCAGCGGCACTATCACGGGAACAGTCACCGTGAGTGTCGCGTCCAGCACCGAAAGCTGCACGGCGTCCATTGGCGACGGTCAGTGCCAGATTACCCCGACCAGCGCCGGGACTAAGCAACTCACGGCCACCTATTCTGGTGATTCGAACTTTACTGGCAGTAGCTCATCACCTGCCGTCAGTCACGCAGTTGACAAGGCCTCAACCACGACGACGATCAGCAACGCGTCGTCTTTGTCCACCACGCCATCGAACGTTGGACAGGCGTTGACGGTTCAATGGAACGTCGCTTCGACTCCAGCGGGTGCGACTGGCTCGGTCAGCGTCACAATCGATGGTAATCCGGGCTGCAGCGCCATGGTGTCTGCCGGTCAGTGCGATGTCACGCCTTCGACATCCGGAACTAAATCACTTGTTGCTCATTACGGCGGTGATGGAAACTTCCTGTTGAGCGATTCCTCGCCGGTGAACCACGTTGTCAATCCGCCTTTAATTAGCGGGCACGTCGATTACTGCATCACTCCCAGCGACAACGTCCCTGGCGTGATCATTAGCGTAACCGGGTCGCAGACAACCTCAACTACGACCGGCTCGAGCGGCAACTACAGCATCAACTTGTCGGAAGGCGGCAACTATACGTTGACGCCCACAAAGACGGCTCTCTCGCCATTGGCTCCGGGCATCGACACTGCCGATGTGGTGGGGGCGCAACGCCAGTTCCTGGGTCTCGCCCCTTTGAATGGATGTGCATTGACCGCGGCGGATGCTAATGAAGATTCGACGATCGATACAGTCGACGCGATTGCGATCCAGCACTTCTTCCTCGGCTCTGGTTCCACCGGCCACGTAGGTGAATGGCAGTTCAATCCTGCTAATCGACCGTACTCTAATCTCGCTACCAGCCAAAGCGCGCAAGACTATGACGCGTTGGTCGTCGGTGATATCACGGGAGATGTGACGCCAAGCATTGCTAACCGTGAGGGCCGCAATTCAACGGCCGCGCATCCGCTTATCCCGTCGGCGGTGACCACGGTCTCGTTACCCATCGGAAACATTAGTACGAACGTCAGCAACTTCACATTGGCGGTAACCACCTCAAACATCGACCCCGCCGATAACCTGGTTGGGTTCCAGGGCGACTTCACGTTTGATTCATCCGTCGTCACCTTCCAGGCGACGCCAGCCTCGCCGGCAGGATTGACTGCCTCGAACTGGAATGTGAGCGCCAACATTCTCGGTGCCGGCACGATCAAGACGCTTCGCATCTCAGCCTTCTCAAACACGTCCACGCCACTATCCGGGTCGGGCACGCTCTTCAACCTGAATTTCACCAGAGTGAGTAATTCGGTGGGCGCGAATACCACGCTCAGCTGGGCGCAATCGCCGAACAACTTCGTCTTCATCGACACGCAACTTGTGAAGCAATCGCCAGCCAGCACGCCCGACGGCAAGATCACAGTCGTCGGCCCAACTGCTGCCAATGGAAACATCAGTGGCCAGATCCTGGACAGCGCCGGCGCCCCCGTCGAGGGCGCGGCGGTGCAGATGAGCGGCACTCAGAATCGCCTGACAATAACCGACGCACAGGGTAATTATCACTTCGATGATGTCGAGACGAACGGCCTTTACGTCGTGACGCCATCGCGATCCAACTTTACGTTCAGCCCGGCCCAAAGAGCCTTCAGTCAATTGGGCGCGCATACTGAAGCGACTTTCACGGGAGCAGCGAGCGCCAACGGATTGAATCCGTTGGATACGACTGAATACTTTGTGCGGCAGCAATACCTCGACTTCCTTGGCCGCGAACCTGACGACGCCGGTTTTAACTTCTGGGTCAACAACATCGATTCGTGCGGTGCTGATTCAGGCTGCCGCGAAGCCAAACGCGTTGACACTTCGGCGGCGTTCTTCCTCTCGATCGAGTTCCAACAGACGGGATATCTGGTCTATCGCGCATACGAATCTGCATACGGCAACCTGAACGGCGCGCCGGTGCCAATGAAGTTGAGCGACTTCAAGCCTGATACGCGGGAGATCAGTAACGGAGTCGTCGTGCTCCAGGACGGTTGGCAGCAGAAACTCGAGAACAACAAGCGCGCCTTCATCACCGAGTTTGCGCAGCGCCCGCGGTTCACCAACGCTTATCCAGTCAGCATGACGCCGGCACAATTCGTCGACAAACTGTTCGCAAACGCCCAAGTGCCATCAACTGATCCCGATTACGCTGCTGCTCTCACAGAATTTGGCGCGGCCTCTGACACGTCTGACGTCGCGGCTCGCGCGCGGGTCTTGCGACGCGTGGCCGAGAACTCAACCCTGACCCGGCAGCAATTCAACCAGGCGTTTGTGTTAATGCAGTACTTCGGATATCTGCTACGCGATCCGAACTCAGGCCGGGACGTTGACTTCACGGGTTACAACTTCTGGCTGGAGAAGCTCAACCACTTCAGCGGCAACTTCGAAAACGCTGAAATGGTGAAAGCCTTCCTGTCCTCTGTCGAATATCGAGGACGTTTCCCGCGATAGTGGGCAGCGGCCCCAAACTTCTTTCAATCCGGCACAACTTCTTTCAGCGCGGCCCTTCCGGGAAATCCTTGACACCCGCCAAGGTTCTTTGCTAAAAGGCACATCAAGTTAGAAGTAACTATTCGTTTACAACCCGATCGCGGTTCTAGTTCACACAATCCGGCCCCGCCTTTCGCTAGTCCGCGGCCCACAACCAATAGGAGGTTCTTCAGATGAAACACACGAAGTATTTTACCTTAGCGGTAGTCGCGGCGGCAGTATTCACCTTTGCGCAAATCGCTGAGGGTCAAACCGAAGGCAAACTCGCAAACATGTCAGTCGGCGGAGGTAGTGTCAGATGGGACATAGCCGTCTCTAATGCTGGCGGAACGCTCACGATCACTGCTCCCGACGGGCGGTCATTCCGTAAAGCCTTTCGCGGCGGAGCGTCCCCTGAAATCAATCTAAGCGATAAACAGCTCGACGGTTTGCCGGATGGCGTTTACAACTATGAACTGCAACTAACGCCCGTCCTCACAGGAGCGCAGAAAGAGGCGTTAATGAAGGCGCGGGGTAGTGATGATGATCCTGAAAACGAGCGGGCCGCCCGCAAACGCCCCTCAATCCAGGCGTTGAGTCAATCGGGTTCGTTCGCGATACTCAATGGTGCGCTCGTCGGACCTGGAGCTATCGAGGGCCAGCGGACAGCGTCCCAGACGGCCGCTCCGCAACCCACGCGCGTTTCCGCAAATACCGTCGAGAGGCTGCGCAATCACCGCTTCTCTCTGCTTCGCACGCCGGACATTGTCCAGGCGGACGATGTGATCATCCAGGGAAGCCTCTGCGTGGGTCTCGATTGCGTCAACAACGAGAGCTTCGGTTTCGATACGATTCGACTCAAAGAAAACAACACCCGGATCAAGTTCGACGACACTTCGACGGGGGCCGGCTTTCCGAATCATGACTGGCAACTTACGGCGAACGATTCGGCCAACGGCGGAGCCAACAAGTTTTCCATCGAAGACATCAGCGCCTCGACGGTGCCTGTCACGGTAACGGGAAGCGCACCGACAAATTCCGTGTTTGTGGCTTCAAACGGAAAAGTTGGCTTTGGTACCTCAGCGGTTGCGCTTAACCTTCACGTGAGTGCCACCGACACGCCGGCTATCCGACAGGAGCAAACCAGCGCCGGCGGCTTTACCGCCCAGACCTGGGATATTGGTGGGAATGAAGCTAACTGGTTCGTCCGCGATGTTACCGGCGGTTCACGCCTTCCATTCCGTATCCGGCCGGGTGCGCCCACAAGCTCGATCGATATCAATGCCAGCGGTCTCGTGGGTATCGGGACAGCGAGTCCAAGTCAAAAACTCCATACCTTCATCTCCACTGGGAATGTTTTCCACTTGATTGAATCTGGCGGCACCGGTGCGGCGGCCAATATCTACCGCAGGTCCGGATCGTCTGATTGGGTGGCAGGTCAGGGCGCAGCATCGGCCAACGCGAATTATGAGGTTGCCAGCAATGGAGCAGCGGACGCTACCTGGAACATGAACGGTCAGCAACGGTTGATGATCCAGGGAAGTAGTGGCAACGTTGGGATCAACACGGCTTCGCCGGATCAAAAGCTGTCGGTCAATGGAGATGCTGACAAAACCGGCGGCAATACCTGGCTAAGCTTTTCGGACGAACGCTTGAAGAACATCAAAGGCCGGTTCAACAGCGGACTCAGTGCCGTTATGCGGTTGCAGCCGATCCGCTATGAGTACAAGAAGGACAATGCTTTGGGACTTAAGTCGGAGGGAGAACACATTGGCTTTGGAGCTCAAGCAGTGCAGAAGATCATTCCGGAAGCCGTCACGAAGAACAGCGCGGGCTACCTGATGGTCAACGGCGATCCAATCATGTGGACCATGCTCAATGCCATCAAAGAGCAGCAGAAGGAGATCGAGCAACTAAAGGGACAGATCAAGAAATTGCAGACACCGTCCCGACGTCACAGGAGATAGCCGTCTTTCGGTTATTAACCTCCGCAACGAAGAGGTGCAGGACAATCTAGTTCTGCACCTCTTTCATTTTGTGCGGGATGAATTCTGTCCGAGTACTCCAGGATGGGTTGACATCAATTAACAAACCGGCGCAACTGGACGCTGATCGCAAAACCAATAGCGATGAAAGTCGCGAGCACGGACGAAAGTCCGGCGCTCATCAACGGCAAAGGCACTCCGATTACCGGCAGGAACCCCAGTGCCATGCCTACATTGATAAAAATCTGAAAGATCAGTCCCCCGACGATCGCCATGATCACGAGCATTCCCGTCCGATCCCGCGAACGACGCGCATCATTAATCAGCCGCGTCAAGAGCAATGCGTAAGATGCCAGCAACAGCAGACAGCCCAGGAATCCGGTGGTTTCCGCGGTGACCGCAAAAATGAAGTCTGTGTGCGGTTCAGGAAGAAATTTGAGACTGCTTTGCGAGTATTCGCTGCCGCGCGCTCCAGTCAGACCACCTTCACCGACGGTCACCATTGATTGCCACGTGTGATAACCAAACCCGCGCTTGTCGGCATTTTCCGGATCCAGAATCACGTTAATGCGCTCTAACTTGTATCCGTGCAACAACCCGGTTTTCACGCCGACTGTGTAAGCCAGCGGAGCGCCGGCGATACATGCGACCAGGGCGGCGACGACCATCCACATACGCACCGAAGACAAGAACAGAACGATGGCGAGCAACGGTAGATAGGTGATCGCCTGCCCCACATCAGGCTCGAGCAAAATCAATCCGATCGGCAGGCCGAGGATTAAACAACCCATGAACAGTTCTTTCCAAGTCAGTAACCCGGTGCGATGCTTGCCAAAGTATTTGGCGAGCATCAGCACCACCGGGATCTTCACAAATTCAGAAGGTTGAAATTGGCCGGCTATGGGCAGCTTGATCCAACATCGCTGGCCGTTGATCTTCATTCCCACATGAGGAATCAGCACAATGACCAGGAGCATCAGGCCAAACACATAAAGGATGGGCGCCAACTCGACCAGCCGGCGGTAATCGCTAAATGCAATCGCCGCCATCGCCACCATGGCGATGCCCAAACCGATCAGTTGCTTTTGCCAATAGGGTTCCGTCGGTTGCGCGTTGTGGATTTCCCACGCGCCAAACGAAACGATCGCGATCGCCAGGAGCGCAATCAGCCAATCAAAATCTCGCAACTTACGTTTTTGCAGAATTGCTACCATGAACTAAAACCGGGATGTCGGTGAGATGTAAGCAGTAAAAATTAAGCTATCGAATCTTCAAAGCAATATTGTTGTCAGGCTTCTCTTTCGCAGTCCGCGTTTTGGCGTAGTAGACATCATAGATTGCGCGGACGGCCGGTGCGCCGAAGCGAGAGCCGAGTCCGGCGTTTTCGATCAAAGCTACAACGGAAATCTCAGGCTTGTACGCCGGTGCGTAGGAAACGAACCATGAATGATCCTTGTGCTCGCTGCCTTCCTTGCCGAGGCTGACTACTTGCGCGGTGCCCGTCTTGCCGGCGATGTCGAACCCGACCAGTTTGATTCCAGTCGCGGTGCCCGCTTCGTTCACGACGGACCACATCGCATGGACCACCACGTCGCTTTGGTCCGTCGGGATGCCGAGGTTTTTCGGCTCGGTACGCTCGAAAGTATGGACGGGTCGCGCGGGCCGATAATCGGAACGGGTCGGATCATTTCCGACGGCAGCAATCGGGTGCACCTCTTTCAACAGGTGCGGCACATACATCTTCCCCTTCATGCCAATTGCGGAATGCGCGCGCAACAGAGCCATCGGCGTCAACACGTCTTCGCCCTGTCCGAATGAAGAATAAACCGTGTCGATGTCTTTCCATTCAGCATCTTTCGGGTAGAGCCTGGCTTTTAACTCGCGCGAGGGAGTCGTGCTGATGACTTCATGCGGAAGATCGACCCCGCTGCGCTTATCGAGCTCGAACAAATCGACCATCGCCTGAATGCCTTCCAGTTTCATCTTCAGGCCCAGATGATAGAAGTAGCTGTCACACGATTTCTCGATGGCGATGTGAACATTAGGCGACCCATGGTTGCCGCCCATGCATCGAGTGAATTTGTTGCCAATGGTAATGCCGCCGCCGCACAAAAGATTCGAGTTGTCGATTGTAATCGCTCCCTGTTTCAACCCGGCGGTGGCCATCAAAGGTTTCCAGGTCGAGCCGGGCGGGTACTTGCCCTGGATAGCGCGATTGATGAGCGGGTGATCGGGATCGTTGAGCAGCTTCTGATATTCGGCGCGGCCTGCTTTGGTCGTGATGCGCTGAGAGAAAAGGTTCGGATCGAATGTCGGCGCCGAAGCCAGCGCGAGAATCTCTCCGTTGTTCGGATCCATCGAGATAATTACTCCGCGGCCTTGC
>Ga0137401_10000306_pt1 | contig 18280 bp, 15 predicted proteins | sample CZOMad1_1_16fung_FD_108286 | JGI IMG/M metagenome (GOLD analysis project Ga0137401, IMG submission 108286) | Vadose zone soil fungal communities from Angelo Coast Range Reserve, California, USA - CZOMad1_1_16fungal (Illumina Assembly) | ecosystem: Environmental > Terrestrial > Soil > Vadose...
GTCGACTTGCGCACGACCAGATCAGTTTCCAAGATGTAGTTCGAGCCCTTATGGCGTTTGAGCTTCAGCATTCTGTCGAGTGCTTCAAAAGCCTTGACGCCGAGTTGTTCACGAGGAACGCTGATGGTGGTGAGCGGGGGGCGCGCCAGGAAGGCAAAGAAAATATCGTCGATTCCGATGACCGAGACCTCTTCCGGCACGCGCACTCCGGACTCTTCCAGGGCGCTCATCGCTCCCATGGCAATCAGATCGTTTCCGCAGAACACAACGGTGGGGATTTCCGGACGCGACAGAACTTCTCGCACTGCGGACGCACCGGCATCGACCCGATAGTTGCTTTCCAGAACGCAAACCGGCCTCAATCCGCGGGCCGTGAGCCCGGAGACGAGAGCTTTCTTGATCGTCACTGCGGTGCGGTTATCGGCGGGACCGGCAATGACGGCGGATCGCTTATGGCCGAGCTCGACGACGTGCTGAATGGCTTTGTTGATGCCGTGTTCGTACTCGATGCAAATGTTTCCCACTAGTTTGCCGGCTGGCTCTTCATTGCACAGAACCAGGGGAATTCCAGCCGCAGTGAGTTCGGAAGCCATGCTCCGATCCACCGAAGAGGTGACAATAGCGACGCCGCGAACGTCACTCTCCCTCAGCTTTCGCATGACGGCTTTGGTCCGTTCACGGTCATACTCGGTATTGCAAATCAGCACATCAAATCCGCGGTTCCACGCCATCGCCTGATAGCCGCGAATGATCTCGGGGAAAAACGGATTGGCAATTTCGGAAATGACCAGCCCAAATAAGTCGCTGCGTCCGGTCGCTAAACGCCTGGCATGGACGTTCTTGAAGTAATTGAATTCGCGGACGGCATTGAGCACACGCTGGCGGGTTTCTTCCGATATGTATTGCGTGTTGTTCAGCACGCGTGAAACCGTGGCGAGCGATACTCCCGCTCGCCGGGCGACTTCCCGCATGGTGTGGGCCATATTGTGATTCCTGGTGCTGGAGTCGCGGTATAGGCGCTGACGCGCCTCTGCCGCGGCTCGCAGCCGGGCTTGAATGGGAAAACCTATCACGACCTTGCAGAAAAGGCCACGCGGCTTGACAAGGGTGACCCCCTCGGATACTTTAAACCGGCTTTCTGGAACCGGTTTCATATACACTTTTGGCGATGGTCGTGACTCGTTTCTTACCCCTCCCTTCCGGCCGCTGCTCCCCGTTTTCCGATTCGCGCAACTTCGCGCGATGGCGCCGATACGGCATTGCCGAAGAGGAGCGAGCATGACCGCACCCACTCGCTTCCTGCAAGACATTATGCGGCAACCTGCCGAAATGCAGCGGGCGATCGAATATCTTACTGGAACGGGCCAGGACGCACTGCAGCAGGCCAGCGCTTTGATCCGGTCAGTTCGCCATGTCTTCGTGACGGGCATCGGAGCCAGTTGGAATGCGGCTCTTAGCGCGGGCGCTCTGTTTGATCTGGGTGCGCGCCCGGTTTATATGCAAGAAGCCGGCGAGCTTCTACATGGCACAGCCATTCCCCGCGGGGCGGTCATTGTCGCGATTTCCCGAACTGGCCGGAGCATTGAGATCGTTCAGTTGCTGGCCAAGGCCGAGGCCAGCGGCGCCCGCATCATCGGCATCACCAATTGCGCGGACAGTCCTCTTGGACGGGAATCTGCCGTGGCCATCGTGGTCCCAACCAAACTCGACCACGGCATTTCGGTAAATGCTTATTCCACGCTTCTCATAGCCGCGAGCGCGTTGGCAAGTTCCGCCACGGCGGGCTTCGCGTCTGTTGCGGCTTCTTTGCTTGACGCGATCGGCGAGGCTGGAAAGCGCCTCGATACCTGGCGGGAGCAGTTGGAGGAGTCCGGTTGGCTTGTGGCAGGAGCGCCGTACTGCTTCCTCGCGCGCGGCGGCAGTCTGGGAAGCTGCAATGAGTCGCGGTTGTTGTGGGAAGAAGGGGTGAAAATGCCCGCTACCGCAATGAGCACCAGCAGCTTTCGCCACGGCCCACAGGAAATCGTACGGGAAGGGATGCGCTTTTGCGTCTGGCTTGATCAAACGCGGATGCGGGATCAGGATTTGTCCGTGGCCCGTGATCTAAGGGAATTGGGCGCATCGGTGATGGTCATCGGTGAGAACATTCCGCGAGATGCGGGGGGGCTGGTTTGCCAGTTACCACCTTCGCCCGTGCCCTGGCAGTTCGTGATCGATGTTCTACCCGTTCAGCTTGCCGCCGAACGCTTGTCGAGGTTGTCGGGAGTGGACTGCGACTCGTTTCGGATTTGCTCCTACGTCGTCGAAGATGAGCACGGTCTGCTGGGAAAGAAAGCCGAGGCGTCTCCGAATGCAGACTGACGGCACGCGCTTTCCAGTCTGGCTCTGGTACGCGCTTCTGTGCATTTTCTGGTGGGGCTTGTGGGGCTTTTTGTCTAAGGTCGGATCGGAAGCAGCGAGTCCGATGCAGATGCAGATCCTGTTCACTTTAGGGATGCTGCCGATAGCAATTGGAATGCTGTTGCAGATGCGCGGGAAGCTGGATCGCGACCGGGCGGGGATCACCTACGGTCTTCTCTGCGGCGTGGCAACTGGATTGGGCACTCTTGGATATTACGCCGCCTTGCGAGAGCAGAATGCTTCCGTCGTCACTCCCGTGACAGGGCTGTTCCCGGTGCTCACGATTGTGCTGGCCTTCGTCGTATTGCGGGAGCGGCTGAATAAAGTGCAGATGGGCGGCATGATTCTGGCGCTGGCGTCCATTGTGATTCTTTCGATTTGAGGAATTCGTAATGCATTGGATGGTATATGCCGGCGTCGCTATTGTGCTGTGGGGCGTCAACGGTTTGTTCATGAAGCTGGGAACGAATCGGGTTTCAGCACGCTCGATGGTTATCTGGGTGACGGCCGGCTTTGTTGTTTTGCTTCCTGTCTTGTGGAGCGGGAGCACGCTGGCCGGGCTCAGTGCGCGCGTGATCTTCGTAGGGTTGATTGCCGGAGCAGTGAACGGGCTGGGGAACTGGGCCGTGTTTGCGTGCCTTGAGAAAGGGGCGAAAGCGAGCGTTGCTATTCCTCTTACGGCCTTGTATCCGCTAGGCACCGTGGTTTTGGCGACAGCCTTCCTCAAAGAAAGGCCGGCGGCGCTGCAATGGATCGGAATCGCGCTGGCGGTTGCTGGAGGCGCGATGTTGTCCTATGAGCCTGCGGCCGCGGTCGCAGCGCCGGAGGAGCAACCCCATTGCGTCCCGTAACGGTTGGAATCATCGGCGCCGGCAACGTGATCTGGGCGTATTTTCAGGTCCTGGATCGGTTGCTTCCACGCGGTCTGGCCCGGATGGGGCCCCTGTGCGCGCGGCGCAAGGAAACGTGGAGCGAGCTTCAAACTCGACGTCCGGGCATTGCGCTGGTGGCGGACGCAGCCGATGTATTGCAGCCGGACGTGGATGTTGTGCTCGTCATCACTTCTCCGGAAAGCCACGGGGCGCTGGTGCGCATGGCGTTGGAGCATGGGAAGCACGTCGTGGTGGAGAAGCCTGCGGCGGCAACACGCTGCGAGGCTCAGCAACTTGTCGAGCTTGCTCAAGCTCGCGGCCTGCACTTGATGTGCGCACCCTTTGTGCAGCTCGCGCCGACGTTCCGGGCGTTGTGGGGAAGGATCGAAGAGGGTGCGATCGGCAAAGTGCATTCCGCTCGCGCCCTGTATGGAAATGCCGGTTCCACCTGGTCACGGTGGTATCACGATGGAAGCGTGGGACCGCTGGCAGAGGTTGGGATTTACAACCTCAAGAGTCTGACTGCGGTTCTCGGTCCGGTGGTTGAGGTCCAGGCCGCCGAAACTCTCGCAATGGCCGAAAGGGAGATTGGTGGTCAGACTGTGGGAACCGCGGGCGCAGACGTTTCACACAGTCTGTTAAGGCATCAGGATGGTGCCTTGTCATCGCTGGTCTCCAGTCACTGCATTCAGCGGTACCGGCGTCCGGCGCTCGAGTTCTATGGCACGGAAGGAACTGCAAACCTGCTTGGAGACGATTGGGACCCGCGCGGCTTCGAGATATGGCGAAACAAAGCGGGATGCTGGGAAGAGTTTGAGCCGCTCGATCCAACCTGGCTATGGGCCGATGGCGTGGCCGAAATGGTGAATGCGCTGCGCGAAGAACGCCGCCCCCTTCACAGCCTCGACCATGACCTTCACTTGCTGGAAGTGATCGAAGCCAGCGCCAAGGCCGCGCGGGAGAGGCGATCGGTCGCTGTGCAATCACGCTTTCGCCCCCTCGATCTGCGGCTTGAAGAGCGGCAGGACCTTCATCATCTTCACGATCACACCCGGCCGACAGATGAACAATAAGCAACAACTCGGCGCTATCGGACTGGACATTGGCGGCACGAAGATCGCTGCCGGGGTGGTGCTGTGGCCGTCCGGTGAAATTCTGCACCGGACGATTATTCCCACGAAGTCCGCACGAGGTGGCGAGGCAGTTCTGAACGATACTCTGGATCTGGCCAGGCAACTGTATGACTGGGCGCGGGGTGAAGGAATGGAAGTGGCCGGCATCGGAGCCGGCGTTGCAGAATTGGTGGATTGCGAAGGCAATGTAACCAGCAGTTGCACGATTCATTGGCGCGATGTCCCGGTGCAGGCGAGGTTGTCGGAAATCGCACCTGCGCAAGTGGAATCGGACGTTCGTGCCGCCGCTGTGGCTGAGGCCATGTTCGGCGCAGGCCGCGGGCGTCGCCTGTTTGCATATGTGACGGTTGGTACCGGAATCAGTTCCTGCCTGGTGCAGGACGGCCGACCATTCAAGGGCGCCAAGGGCAACGCGATCACGCTGTCGAGCAGTCCGCTGAGCACGGTGTGCACCCACTGTGGAGCGAAGCTTCGTCCGGTGCTGGAAGAGTTCGCCTCGGGCCCTGCCATCGCGAAGCGCTTCGCACAAGCCACGAAGGCGCAGAACAGGGAGTCTCCCGAACGCTGCGAGGAAGTCTTCCGCGCCGCGGCCAACGGGGACACGGACGCTACAGAGATATTGAGTTCGGCGGGCGAGGCGTTGGGAGTCAGCGTGGCATTTCTGGTCAATGTGCTCGACCCTGAAATGGTGGTTGTCGGGGGCGGGTTGGGAATGGCGGGCGGCTTGTACTGGGAAGCATTCCAACGAAGCTGCCGCGAACACATCTTTTCCGATGACAGCCGCGGGTTGCCGATCGTCTCCGCGAAGTTGGGGACTGATGCCGGCCTGGTGGGAGCCGCTGCCGTCGTTTTCGCACAGCAGCCCAGCAGTAAGGCCAACTACGCTTATGAGACGAACTGACAACATACTGGAACGCATCGCAAAGCAGGGCGTTGTCCTGGGCGATGGGGGATACCTTCTAGAGCTGGAGCGCCGCGGCTGGGTGGATAGCGGCTCGGGGCGCGAGAAGGTTGGAACGGGGAAAGGAAGCGGACAATTCACACCCGAAGTGGCCGTCGAGCATCCGGATGCCTTGCGCGAGTTGCATCGGGAGTTTCTCAACGCAGGGTCGCAGGTGTTACAGGCGCTGACTTTTTTTGGAACGCGGGAAAAACTGAATCGAGCTGGATTCGGAGAGCAAACCGAGTCGATCAACGCAGCCGCCGTGCGCGTTGCTCGCGAGGTAGCGGGTGACAATGCGCTGGTTGCAGGGTCGGTGTCGCGAACGCAACTTTTTGAACGGGAGGGTCGTTCCGCAGCGGGGCACGTGCGTGCCCTTATCTCGGAGCAGGTTCGTTTGCTCGCGGACGCCGGAGTGGGTTTTCTTATTCTGGAAACGTTCTTTCATTTGGAAGAGATGCTGATTGCGATCGAGTGCGCTCGGGCGAGCGGCTTGCCGATTGTAGCCACGATGACTTTTCGTCCGAAGCTGAGCGAGTGTTCCGACGGGCACTCTCCGGCCGACTGTGCGCAAGCCATGGTGGATGCGGGCGCCGCCGTGGTGGGTGTCAATTGTGAGCAGGAGCCCGCTCGCATCTTGGCGATCACTCGGGAGATGCGCAAGGCGGTCAGCGTCCCGATTGCCGCGCAGCCTGCGGCGTTCCGGACCACTGACACGACGCCTTGCTTCACAAAACTGCCACAATTCCCGGACGAAATGGAGGCCATCCAGCTTCCGCGAAGCTCGTTCGAACACTTTGCTGCAGGAGCGAAGTCAGAGGGAATTCAGTTTCTCGGCGGATGCTGTGGATGCAATGCCGCGTACATCCACGCTGCCGCGCGCGGTCTGAGAGCTTCCAACGGGGGGCGGGGACGCTAGCGGGGCCTCGCTAGACAGCAGCCTGCTGGACCAACCAGCGAGAGGGCGATCAACCACACAGGACACTTAAGTATACGAAGGAAGGCGAACGCGCCGAACAGGAAGACGCACTCATGTCGACTAGCGGAAAAGTAAAAGTTGGAATCATTGGTTCACAGTTCGAAGCCGACATCCATGCGGCTTCCTTCAAGATTGCGTCGGAAGGGGCCGAGGTTGTGGCGGTTGCCTCACCCACTCCTGGAAATGCGGCCTCTATGGCGCAGAGATACGGGATTGCACGCGTGTTTACCGACTATCGGGAGATGCTCAAGGAACGCGACATCGAACTGATCACCATCGCCGCGCCCAACGCATTGCATGCGCAGATGACCGCCGACTGTGCCCAGGCGGGCAAGCACGTGGTGTGTGAAAAACCTCTCGCCATGACGGTTGAAGAATGCGAACAAATGATTCATGTCACCCGCCAAGCGGGTGTGCTGCTTCTTTATGCGGAGGAGCTTTTCTTCACTCCCAAATATTTGAAGGCCAAGGAAATGGCCGACGATGGCGCGTTCGGAAAGATCCATCTGGTAAAGCAGAGTGAAAAACATTTCGGACCTCATAGCCCATGGTTCTGGGATGTCGATCGCTGCGGAGGCGGCGCTCTCATGGATCTGGGGTGCCACGGGATTGCGTTCTGCTACTGGTTCCTCGGACGTCCGGCGATTCAATCTGTGTACTGCCAGATGGGCACGTACGTTCACGCCGACAAGACCCGCGGAGACGATGAAGCCTACTGCATTCTGGAATTCGAGAACGGAGCAGTGGGAATTGTGGAGGACAGCTGGGGTCGACGTGGCGGGATGGACGACAGGATCGAAGTGTACGGCTGTGCGGGCGTGACCTACGCCAATCTTCACATGGGCAACGCACTTCCCACGTATAGCGAGAATGGTTACGGGTACGCGGTGGAGAAGGCGCCGAGCACGAAAGGATGGAGTTATCCGGTCTTCGAGGAGCTGTGGAACTACGGCTTTCCCCAGGAGATGGCGCACTTCGCACGCTGTGTGCGCGGTAAGGAAGAGCCACAGGCTACCGGAGAAGATGGGCTCGTCGTGATGAAGGCTTTATACGCGGGGTACGCGTCTGCTGGCGAAGGACGGAAAATACAAATGCCGTTCTCGGCGAACGGAGTGGGGAAACCTATCGATCTGTGGTTTCGCGGTCCTCACTATCGGACGGCCTCAAGGACGGAGTAAGAAGATCATGAACCCCGGTTTCTCACTTGGGCGCATCCTTATGATTTTGGCCGCCGCCATAGTTCTGCCCCTGACCCTGCGAGCGGCCGAGCGAACCACGATTCCCCTCGACGGCACTTGGGACATTGAGGATTCGAAAGAGCCCGAGACGATTCCTGCCGCCTGGAAACACAAGGCTCCGGTGCCGGGGCTCGCGCACTCGGCGCAGCCAGCCTTTCCTCAGGTGGACGAGTTCGATAGCCGGATGCTGATCCAGAACCGTGTCCGCGCGGGAAAGCAACCTAAGAGCGCCATCGTCTTTACCGCCGGCGTCTCGCATCAGGATCGCAATTGGTTTTGGTATCATCGGACGTTTGAAGTGCCCGTATTGCGGAGCGTGGCCATTCTGCGCATCAACAAGGCGCAGTTCGGCGCGGCGGTTTGGCTGAACGGCGTAAAGATCGGGGAGCACCTGCCCTGCTTCACGGCGGCCATCTTTGACGTGAGCCAGGCAACCCGACCGGGCAGGAACGAACTGATCGTGCGAGTAGGCGCCCACCCCGGAGTGCTGCCGCCCACAGTTTCCGCAGGTACTGACTTCGAGAAAATCCGCTGGACGCCAGGTATTTACGACAGCGTTTCCCTTGCCCTGAGCGGGACTCCCGTTATTGAAAATATCCAGGTAGCCCCAAAGATCGCGGACAGTTCTATCGTGGTGCAGACGGCTCTGCGCAATTCTGGAAAGAACCCGGTTTCCTTCGACCTTACCCAGCGAGTCCACCCATGGAAGTCCGATGAGACGGTGGCCGTTGCCAATCCGGAGCATATAACGCTCGCTGCGGGCGCGACGGAAGTGGTACTTCAGACCATCGCCGTGCCGGGTGCACGTTTGTGGTCGCCCGAGTCGCCGAATCTTTATGTGCTGGAAACGGGCACGGGCGGGGACTCAGCCACAACGCGCTTCGGCATACGGGAGTTCCGCTTCGATACCGCGACCAAGCGAGCCTATCTCAACGGCCGGGTTTATTTCATGCGTGGCTCCAACATCACACTGCACCGCTTCTTTGAAGATCCACTCTCTGGCACTCTGCCTTGGGACGAAGCCTGGGTACGGAAGCTGCTCGTCGAAGTCCCGCATGAAATGCACTGGAACAGTTTTCGTTTTTGTATCGGACCTGTGCCCGATCGATGGCTCGAGATCGCTGATGAAGCGGGCTTGCTGATCCAGAACGAATACTTCGTGTGGACCGGCAACGCCTGGCATGGACCGGAGAACCAAGTGCACTTCGACAGCGATCAGATGATCCGGGAGTACAAGGAATGGATGCGGGACAACTGGAATCATCCGAGTGTAGCGATTTGGGACGCAAACAACGAGACGTGGGACTCGGCATTTGGCGAGGAGATCATCCCTGCGGTGCGCGGACTCGACCTATCGAACCGTCCGTGGGAGAACAGCTACAACCCACCCCAAGGCCCCGACGATCCGGTGGAAGATCATCCCTACGAGTTTCAGGGCATGGCGGACAGCGGTACGCCCTTCAACATGACTACGCTGGAGAGTCCCGGCGGAATGTCTCCGGGCGCGCCCAGTGGACACGCACTCATCCTGAACGAGTACGGATGGCTCTGGCTGAACCGCGACGGTTCACCCACCGAACTGACGAAGAACCTCTACCCTGCGCTGCTCGGCAAGGGCGCGACCGCACAACAAAGACTGTCACTCAACGCTTACCTGCTGGCTGGTATCACGGAATACTGGCGCGCCTATCGCCGGTATGCTGGCGTGCTCCATTTTGTTTACCTGACCAGCAGTGATCCCGCAGGTTACACGTCTGACCATTTCCGCGACGTGAAGAATTTGGGGCTGCAACCGGAATTCAAGGACTACATGAGTAATGCATTTGCGCCCGTGGGAGTGAACCTCAGCTTCTGGCAGCCGAGGGTCGAAACGGGCAGTGAGAGGTCACTCCCGGTCATGTTGGTAAATGACGAAGATCGAGAGCTCGAGGGCATGCTCACTCTCGCCCTCGAAGATCTGCAAGGCGAGAGCCTAGCGACTCAAACAAGGAAATTCAGAATTGCGCCGCTCGGTCAAGATACGTCCTACACTAACTTCAAGTTTCCGCAAACTACCGGCGATCTTCTGTTGTGCGCGATTATCGAATACACGGAAAACGGTAAAACGGTGTCCACGCAGAGTCGCAGGCAGGTCAAGCTGGTTGATGCTGCGAAACGGTAGAGTTGAAATCGCTCGAGTGTCTGTGAGTTTTCTCCAGCGCGCCTGCGCTCCAGCTCATGGCTGACGCGTATACGCAACTAGGCAAGCAAGTGCGAGCCGGGAACTTTCGGAAGCAGAGCGCATCCATACTCACGAGGGCTCAAGACTGGGAACGCAGTCTGAAGACCATATGGAAGAAAAAAGGTGAGCTCTGCCCTCATCGGCCCCTACAAGTCGGCCACCCACCATCTACTGTAGGTCCTAGTAGTGCCTCCCCTCCCTGCAGCGGCTGAATACGAGTGCAAGTAAGAGAGACAAGGGCGATCTAAACTTGTAGCGTGGATGGCTAACGACGATACCTGCGGCGAGAGGACCGTCTTGGGGGATAATAGGTCGAGTTGAGTACGGGCACACAGAACAATTGGCTACTTCGAGTAACTTGGCATGCATGCATCCAGTGCTGAAATAAGCTCCGCACGTGCCGCACCCCCAAGCCAGGAAAGCCCCCCAACGAGAGGTCCTGCTCCCGATGGATCGAAGCGATTTATTCGCCTTGTGCTGATTGCGACGGTGGTTCTAGCGTTGGGGATTGGCGTCTTTCAGTTTGCTTCGTTTCGCAAGAAAACCTCGTCTGCCAAAACAGGCGCCCCGCTCTCAGCAGCCAATCTAAGCACAAGCGGGAGCCTGCGACTCAAGGGCACAACCGAGGCGGTTCGGATGCGCGCCATCCTGGCCCCGGTCTTGGCCGGGCAGTTTGTAGCGACGCTGACGGTTACCAGGCTGACCACGTCGGGGACTAACGTTAAGCGAGGCGACCTGCTCGCTGAGTTCGACCGCCAGTCGCAGATACGCGATTCCATCGACAAACAGGCGGAATACGACAAGCTCGTGAGTCAGGTCGTGGGAGAACAAGCGAAAGAGAACATAACGCGAGCCAAAGATGAAACCGAGATCAAGGAAGCGGAAGACGGCCTGACTAAGGCGCAGCTTGAGATGCAGAAGGTCGAGATAATGTCTCGCATCGATACTGAAAAGGCCCAGCAGGACCTTGAAGAAGCCCAGGCTAAGTTGGCGCAACTCCGCGAAACCTTTGCCCTGAAACGCAAGGCAGGACAAGCGGCCATCCGCATCCTGGAGATCCAGCGAAATCGAACCGAACAAATCATGTTGCATGCGCGGGCCGATGCGGAACTGTTGCAGATCCGTGCTCCGCTTGATGGTGTTGTCGTCCTGAACACAATTTGGAAGCAGGGAAAGATGGGAGAGGTCCAGGAGGGAGACCAACTCCGGCCGGGTACTCCATTTATGCAGGTGGTCGATCCTTCCCTGATGCAAGTGCGGGTTCTGGCGAACCAGGAGGATTTCCTGAGCCTGCAAACAGGGCAGTCCGCCCGCATGCACCTGGATGCCTACCCTGAACTGGTATTTCCGGGCAGGCTTGAAGAGATGGCACCGATGGGTAGGAGTGGAGACTTTTCCTCCCGGCTCCGTACCTTCACCGTCGTGTTTTCGATCACGGGTAAAGACCCCAAGCTGATGCCCGATCTTTCCGCGGCCGTGGACGTGGAACTTGCAGAGCGGAACCGTGCGGCGGGGTGGCCGCGATGATGACCCGCATTCCTCAGCTGTGGACGGAGCCGAGGACACGAATCATCGTGGTCGTCCTGCTGGCAAGCGGTGTTCTATTTGGTGCCGTCCGCTATACCAGGCGCTCTCCTTCGGTTCCGACCCTCGTTGTAAGGCGCGGAGACTTTATCGACTCTCTGCAGTTTCGTGGTGAAGTGAAGGCCCTGAAGTCGTTGACGATTGTGGCCCCGGCGGAGGCGGGTGACTTTCAGATTCTGAAGATCGCGGCCGATGGCACTCCCGTAAAACCGGGCGATATCGTCGTGGAGTTTGACAAGACAAAGACCCAGCAAGACCTTGCCCAGTACAGGTCCACACTAAAATCGGCGCAGGCGGAGATCGACCAGGCGCGCGCACAGGCGCAACTGACAGAGGAAGAAGACCTCACAGCGGTACTGAAAGCGCGGTACGACGGCGAGGCGGCGAAGCTCGACGCCAGCAAGGGAGAAGTGGTTTCGAGGATCGAGGGTGCCGAGGCGAATTTGAAGGTAGCGGATGCAGAACAGAAATTACACGAACTGGAAGAGAAGCTGAAATCGGACGGTGCGGCCAGCCAGGCAACGATACGGAGCAAGATTCAGAGCAGCCAGAAGGCAGCGTATGACGTGCAACGTACTGAACGTGCGCTGGCCAAGATGACACTACAGGCGCCGCTGGCAGGAGTGATCAGTCTCGTGTCGGTCTGGCGCCCACCGGTATTTGCACCGTTCAAAGCCGGAGATCGAGCATGGCCGGGCGCGCCGATTGCGGAATTGCCCGACGTTTCTGCTCTCCAGATTTCTGCGCGCGTGGAAGAGGCCGAACGGGGCCGGCTGGCGCCACATCAAATCGTCACGGTGCACATGGATGCCATCGCCGACCGAGAGTTCACTGGGAGAGTAGAGCAGATCAGTAACATTGCCACGACCGATTTCTCAGGTGGATGGCCGTTTCCGCGAAACTTCGACCTTACTCTCCGACTGGAGCAAACGGACGCGCGACTGAAGCCGGGCATGACCGCGCAATTGACGGTGCTCGTGGACAAGGTGGCCAATGCACTCACCATCCCTGCTCAAGCATCGTTTCAGAAATCCGGCCAGACAGTGGCTTACGTGTGGACCGGGTCGAAATTCCAGGAGCGCGTGATTGAGATCGGACGGAGAAGCGGCGATCGAATCCTGGTGGTGAAGGGCCTGCGCCCGGATGACCAAGTCGCGCTGACGGACCCGATCGCGAAGGAGTAAGCAGACGAATGAAGGGGCAGCGCGTGATTGCGTGGGGAGCGCTCGTGATTGCCTTCGCTGCCGTGGCCGGCGTGCTCGCGGCCACGAGCCGGACCGCCAAGGTCGGAGATGACGAAGTCCCACTGGCAATCGTCCAGCGCGGGGACCTGGATCTGAAGGTCATTACGACGGGTGAGTTGCGGGCCAGCCACTCGGTGGCCCTGATCGCGCCTCCAGTTGCAGGCGGCGCCCTGCAGATCACCCGCTTGCTGCACACCGGAACAGCGGTAAAGAAGGGCGATATTGTCTTCGAGTTTGATCCGGCCGAGCAGCGTTACAAACTCGAACAGAGCCGGTCAGAATTGCTGCAAGCCGAACAGGAAATTGCCAAGGCTCGCGCGGATGCCGACGTCTTGGCGGCACAAGACAAGGTGGCTCTGCTCAAGGCCCGCTTTGCCCTGAGGCGTGCTGAGTTAGAGGTGCAGCGGAACGAGCTGGTCAGTGTGATTGACGCCAGGAAGAACGAGCTCTCCCTAGAACAGGCAAAGGATGCTCTGGCGAAGCTCCAGCAAGACCTCGAATCACACACCGCCTCCGGACGGGCCACGGTCCTGCTGGCTCAGGAGAAGAAGAACAAAGCAAAATTGGCTATGGACCAGGCGCAGCAGAACATCGAGAAGATGCTCGTCACCGCACCCATGGACGGTCTGGTTTCGATTGAAAAGAACGCTGGTCTGGATGAAATGATGTGGCCGGGGATGTCGATGCCTGACTATCGGGCCGGGGACCAGGTGCGACCGGGGAGTGCGATTGCGCAGGTGATCGATCCCAGGCAAATGGAGCTAACGTCCAGAATCGGTGAACAGGAGGGAGATAACGTCAAGGTTGGCCAGCCGGCCGAGATTGAGTTTGATGCGCTGCCAAGCCAGATCTTCCGAGGCACCGTCAGAACTGTAGGCGGCATGTCCACGAGACAGTTCTGGGAAAGGAACATGGGAGGGAAGTTTGATATTACCGTCCAGCTTTTGAACGAAGACTTGCGCCTGCGTCCCGGTCTTACAGCCCAAGTCGTGGTCCCCGGCGACAAGAAGAAAAATGTGCTCTATGCCTCCCGCCAAGCGTTGTTCATGAAAGATGGCAAGCGCATCGTTTATCTCAAGAGCGGCAAAGGTTTCGAACAACGCGAAGTGAAAATCCTCTGCGAGAACGAGAGCCGGGCTGTCATTGAAGGCTTGAGGGTGGACGATAAGGTCGCATTGGTGGATCCAACTGCTCCGAGGAAATCTGGTTCAGGCTTGACGCCTGCCATCAGTGGGGGGACCCGTTAAATGGCTGCCGTGGCACCGTCTGATGGTAGGCCTAGAGTCTACGGGGTTCAGCAATGGATCCCAGATCTCAATCTGGGGTTGCAGAATCTTCTTCTGCATCGCCTCCGTTCCTTGCTGACGATGCTGGGAATGATCTTCGGTGTGGCCGCGGTGGTCTCCATGCTCTCCATCGGCGCGGGGGCTCGGCAGAAGGTGATGGCACTGATCGAGCAGATGGGCGTGCGCAACTTGATCGTGGAAGCCAAGGAAACTCTTGAGTGGCAGGCCTATCAGAAGGTACGCAGTGTTTCGCCCGGGCTGACTCTGCAGGATTACCGCGTGATCGGCGACGAGGTCGAGGGCATCGTCGCCTCTACCCCTCGCAAGCGCTTTATTCCCACCAAGACCATTCCGAAGGGACAACAGGACGTGCCTGCCGTCTACGGCGTTCAGGCTGCTTACAAAGAGATTGCTGGCCTTCGTCTGCTGGAGGGGCGGTTCTTTGACCGGGGCGAAGAAAGTCGCGCCGACCCGGTGTGCGTCCTGGGCGCGGGAGCAAAGTCAAACCTGTTTGGAGCGTCGGGCCCGATTGACCAATATGTAAAGGTTGACGAGCAATGGTTCCGGGTTATCGGAGTCGCGGGCCCTCAACTCAGCACGCAGGCCGAAATCGCCGGCTTACCGTCTCAAGACCTCAACAATGTCATCTACGCTCCGCTGAACGCTGTGGTTCTTCGCCTGGAGAACACGTACAGCGACGTGAGAGACGAGATCGACGGAATTTATCTGAACCTGCACGAAAAGACGGACATGTCGATGGCGGCGCAAGTGGTGCGAGCCGTCCTTCGATCTTCTCACCACGGAGCAGGGGACTACAGCGTCATTGTGCCGGCGGAATTGCTCGCGGAACAGAAGCGCACCGAGCGGCTGTTCACTGCTGTCATGGTTGCGATCGCGTCTATTTCGCTGCTGGTGGGTGGTATCGGGATCATGAACATCATGCTGGCCAGCATTCTCGAACGGACGCGGGAAATCGGGCTGCGCCGGGCGGTGGGCGCGCGGCAGTCCGACGTGGTCCGCCAATTCGTAATCGAAGCAGTCATGATCTCATTCGTGGGTGGAAGTTTCGGAATCGTGTTCGGCTGCGTGATGTCTCGGCTAATCGCCTGGCTGGCAGGATGGTCAACGATTGTGACAGTGACTTCAATCCTTTTAGCGTTTCTTGTATCGATCACGGTAGGACTGGTTTTCGGGATCTATCCGGCAGTTAAGGCGGCCCAACTGGATCCGGTCGAGGCCATTCGCTACGAGTGAAGCGCTCTGGCTGCAGATGCAGCGCTAAATTGAAGGGCCTCTGGTCGTCCCGCCAAATTACGTAGGAGGAGTGGGATGAAGCTCTGTCGTGTCGCGACCTGTTTGTTCTTGGTGTTTTCGATTCTCCCAGCGACGGCCCAGGACCGCGAGAACTACCGGGGACTGCTGACTCAGCAAGTTGCATCCGACAAGCTTCCCAGTTTGCAGCGTCTGCGCGACTACGTTGCCGACGGCAAGCTCCGCCTCGGTTTGCGTGACGCGATCCTGCTGACACTCGAGAACAATAGTGCCGTGCGCGTGCAGGAGGCTCAGGTGGAGACCAGCAAGTTCGCGCTGCTCGGCAGCTATCAACCCTTTGACCCTAAACTGGAAAGCGTGTTCGACGTAAACCGTGTTTCTTCTCCAGGCTTTAATGAGCTCCAAGGGATAGGAACCTCCGGCAACGGCACGCTTAACCTCTTGAATCAGAGGGCAGAGGTCAACTACAGCCAGACCTTGCCGACCGGCACCAACATAGTGATTGGCCTGCTCAGCGCGAAGACTTCTACCAACAGCTCTTTCTACTTCTTCAATCCATATTTCAGCTCAACGTTGAATCTTCGATTTACGCAGCCGCTGCTTCGCAACGCCTGGCGATTTGCGAACCGGGCTCCGCTGGTCATCGCACGCCGCGTGCTGCAGCAGTCTCGAGCCAGTTTCGAGGCCCAGGTAAGCGACGCCATCCTGCAAGTCGTGACGAAGTATTGGGCCGTGGTGCAGGCTCAAGGCGATTTGGAAGTGGAACGAAAATCGCTCGAGGCCGCCGACATCACCTATCAGAGCAACAAACGCGCCTTGGAGCTTGGGGCCTTGCCGCCCCTGGACATCTATCGTTCGGAGTCCGAAGTTGCATCTCGGCGAGTACTGATGATCAGGGGCGAATATGCTTTGAAGCGCGCGGAGGATGAGTTACGCAGGACAATCGGTGCCGACCTGGACCCATATTTCCACGCCCTCGATCTGGATCTGACAGAAAAACCGGATGTTGAGGGCGAACCGAAGAGCATTGATGTGGCAAGTGCGCTGGGCGAGGCCCTGAAGCAGCGCCCGGAGCTTCTGGCAGCACGCTACTCGCTGGAAAACGATGACACCAGCATTCGTCTCGCACGCAATCGCCTTAAGCCCGACCTGTCTCTCAGCGGTTTTTATCAAAGCAATGGCTTGGGAGGCAACGAGTTCAGCCTGGCTACGGGCCAGTTGATTTCCAAGGGAGGTCTTGGCGCATCGTTCCACCAACTCTTCGGCTTCGGTTTTCCGGGTTATGGCGCGACGCTTACCTTGAACCTGCCGATCAAGAATCGGGCAGCGGAAGCAGAGCTGGGGAGTGCGCTGGTGTCACGCCATCGCGACATGTACTCCGCACAGCAACTCAAGGAGCAGGTAACGCTTGACGTGACCAACAGCATTCACCAGCTGGAGGAAGCCAAACTCACATTGGCAGCCGGCAGAACGGCGCTCGATCTTGCGCAGAAGGTGCTCGCCGCCGAACATCGCAAGTACGAACTCGGCGTCCAACCTATTTTCTTTATTCTTGATGCGCAGACCAAGCTGGCACAGGCGCAGTCAGACGTTCTGCAGGCGGAGATCAACTATCGGATTGCGGTTGCCGCGGTTGATCACGCGACCGGAGGCCTGTTGCAGCCTTACCACGTACAGGTTGCGGAACTCTCGCAATAGTCTGGCTTAGTCAGGATATCTCGAACTAAGCAGCGCCACGCAGACACGAACACCCACGCCTCGTATAGAAGACCCGCGGAACATCGTCATTCATCCACAGCGGGCTTTTGAGTGCTGACATTTTCACCCTCCTCGATATTTCCTCGCCTGCGCCCGGTGACCTGGATCACTGAAAATAGTTTTCGTTTCGGGCCAAATGAGAAGTTCTTACCAAAATCGAAGGCGGACGGACGCGGCGGCGGAAGTAGCCCAAGGTCGGTTGACGACCTCGCGAGGCGTTCGGCATCGGGAGGCCGTATGGATGCAGCAAACTTGAAAACAAAGAAGGGCGTGATCGGAATCTTAACCGGGTGCGGGGATGGGCCGGGCGGGTCGACATCGTCCGCGAAAAGGACTATGACAACAGCGAACTTTTCCAAACGCTGTCGGAGGATCTCCTCAACCGCACGGGCCGGACCGGCGGCACGTTTCCTGCACACCTCCCGCACCAATCCCAGCAAGGGGAACAAATGCAGCGTCCCTGCTCACTTGCAGTCCACTTATAACTATAACAACGAGATCAACGATCTAACCGCAGAAGTTCTCAAGAATCTGGATTGGCTCGGCATCGACTACCTCATCCCGACTGGCGGGGATGCCGCGTTGAGTTATGGCGTGCGCCTTTATCAGGAAGGCGTGAAGGTGGTGGCCATTCCCAAGACCATGGACAACGATTGTTCCCGGCACCCACTACTGTATTGGCTTCAGCACCCGCGTGACGCGCACCATTGCCATGACCGACGGCCTGCGGACCAGCGCTGGATCTCACGAGCGCTTCATGGTGCTCGAAGTATTCGGCCGGTATGCCGGATTCACTGCCCTGCTGCCCACCATGGCCGGAGCTGCGAACCATCGCGTGATTCCTGACCATAAGTTCGACATCGAGCGACGCACCGAGTTATTGGTCTCGGACCGAGCGAAGAATCCCAGCCACAATTCCGTTGTGCTGTTTCCGAGGGGCGATGTTTCAGGGCGGAGAGATGGTGTTCGAGGCGGAGACCACGGACGCCTTCGGCCACAAAAAACTCGGGGGCATTGGAGACCTGGTTTCCGAGAAGTTGAAAGAGCTTTCTCCCAAATACAACCACGGGTAACAGGATCGATATCATTAACCAGAAGCCCGGCTATCTGGTCCGCTGTGGCGATCCAGATGCCATTGACTCCGTCGTGCCGACGGCCTATGGCAACCTCGCCCTGGACTTGCTTCTGGGAAAGATCATGGACGACTCGTCGTCCTGAGGAATGGCCGTTACGACAACATGCCGATCGATACGGTCACGGCCTCCAGTTGTCAATGTAAAAGAGCAATACAACATCGACCGTCTCCGGGCCACAACAAGAGCTTCGAAATGAAGCCGCTCTTCATCATGACCA
>Ga0137401_10000307_pt1 | contig 18265 bp, 12 predicted proteins | sample CZOMad1_1_16fung_FD_108286 | JGI IMG/M metagenome (GOLD analysis project Ga0137401, IMG submission 108286) | Vadose zone soil fungal communities from Angelo Coast Range Reserve, California, USA - CZOMad1_1_16fungal (Illumina Assembly) | ecosystem: Environmental > Terrestrial > Soil > Vadose...
TAAATTTGCGCGCGAAATACCTCCCGTATCACGCACCGGCATCCAGTATTCGGAAAAGTCGATGTGCTGGCGCGGCTCCAGAAAGGCGTAGGTCTCTTGGTTTCGAAACAATCCTGCCTGCACTTCGGAGTAAGCACTATCGTTGTCCGACAGTGCCTTCCTCCAATCCAGCCCATCTGCATCGACTCCCCACGACCAGATTTTTTTCGCAGGCAATTCGTCGTAGCGGGAATAGTGGGCGGTCCCCGTGTTTGTGTGCAGATTCCAAATGCCCATGAAATCTTCTCGGCTCCCGTGGATGAACAAGGAGACTGGGCCGTCGGTTTGATTCTTGATGATGCTCAGGTCCTTGCCTGCCGCATCGATCGGCCATTTTTGAACTTCCGCAAGTCCATGCGCTGCTGCATATCGCATGGGGTAATCGATGCGGGAATTGTCCCAAACTTGTACGGCCGCATTACTCCACCAATAAAATCGCTGCCGCACATCGCTGCGGTTACTCAGGCGAACATGTTGCTCGAGAACCGTTGAGCCCGGCCGAAGCGCTAATTCGACACTCCATTCCATTCCATATACGCGATCAATGTTGCCTACTGTGACGGACGCGCTTCCATCCTCGTGTGCCGCATAGGCAAAATCCACGGGGGACATGGACATCCAATTGTGAGAGACCGGAAAGTTGAACTCGACTCCAAATGCGGCCCATGCGCCTCGGTAGCCAATGCTTGCTTTCTTGAGAGATGGGTTGGCGTAGAACATCGGTTGTCCGCTGACCTTGTCGATGCAGGTATAGACGTGCCCTCCAACGTCCGGCAACACGGAACATTTCAGGTATTCGTTTTCTAGATAGATGGCCCTCAGCCGATGCTGATGGCGCTCTCCGGTAATTTCCTTTCGCAGCGTGTATGGGTAACTAAAGCGATTGACGGCGAATTGGTCAAATGGAGGATTGGGATCAGGGGTGCCTTCTTCGTAGACCGGCACCTCCAAAACACCTTCCCAAGCGCGCACTTGCGAGCGAGCGGGGAGCGCGGTAACGAACAACAACAAAAGCACAAGCTTCCATCGCATCGATTTCACCCGGGGTGACAGACTCTGTATCGAGCATGCATGTCGTCTGAAAAACCCGCGATCATTTCATGCAGAACTGCCGCTTGAAACTCTCCGCTACCATAAAGTTCGCCTTGCTCGAAAGGAGATGGTTGCCTGTAGTTATTTTCCAGGCTGTAATTCGGGAGTCGCAATATCCACCGACCGGTTCTCTCCATCGACGGAGCCGTGCCACACACCTCCCCCGAACGTTGTGATGTAGACCTTTCGTGCATCTTCGGGATCGGGGATGACCCGATGTCCCCATTTGAAATTGAAACCAGGAATACGCCCCCAATGCTCGCCGCGGTCCAGGGATTTCCAGGCAGACGATTCAAACCCCGCAGCGTAGAGGACTTTGGAGTTGCGCGGATCAATGGTCACATCGTAGACGTGGCGATCGCGGTCCAAAATTTGTTTCCAGGTCTTGCCAGCGTCCTGGGATAGAAAGACACCGCCTCCATCGCCGTGTTCGCCTTTGTCGCGAGCCCAGGTCGCCAGGTAAAGCCGGTTCGGGTCTTCCGGGTCCACGGCTAAGCCATTGGGCGCATTGCTTCCTTCTGGCATCGCTACGGGCGTCCAGTGCTCGGCGCCGTCCGTAGATCGATAGATTCCACCGTCCTTGTCGGTTCCGATACTTCCATCCTCCGAGCGCCGTGCGACCAAGACATATAGAACACTTTTGCTATCGCGCACGATCCGCCACGCAAGTGGTTCCTGCCGCGTGATGCCGGCATTCTTCAGCGTCCAACTCTTGCCGCCATTCGTGCTCTTGTAAACGCCCCGGCCAAACGCGGCCACATACAACACTCGGGCATCGACGGGGCTGGTCGGATCCAGAAGGATGTGGGTCGCTGCGGTCTGCTCCATTCCGTCGTTCGACTTGGCCCACGTCCGTCCGCCGTCTTGACTTATGCAAACACCCCCGCGGTACTTCGCGACTCCATCACGCCTCCACATCTTTGGCCGGGGCAAGTCATGCGTCCAACTATTCACGCTCCATACGCGCCCTTTTACGATTGGATCAAACGCGATCCAATACGTCGTGTTCCGCCAATCTTGGGGCACTCCTTTCGTCGAACTCATCCAGGACTTGCCGCCATCTTCGCTGCGAAAGAGTCCGATATCGGTTGTCGAGATGAATTGCCGGTTGTGATCGAGTGGATCGAAGTGGTACCCATAGGTGGTGGTTACGTCGAGTCCGGTGCTCGCCCAGGCTTGATCTCCAACTCTTTTCGAATACATCGCACTCCAGGTCGCCCCACCGTCGGTCGTCCGCATCGTCCTTCCAAGATCGGTGCTATAGGACAAGTTCGGATCTCCATCAGCAACCGTAAGGGTCAGCGGGTTTTCGCCCCAGTCGGACCCAAACGTTTCCGTAATCCAGGCATCGTGAACGTTTGAAGCTGGCGTGCCGTTCATGTTGCTGTCCTCTTTCCAGACGAGCTTCCAGCTCCGACCCGTATCCGTCGTTTTGGCAACGCCCATATACTCCAATCCGCCGTCTTCGAGATTCCTATAAGACACATACGCGGTCTCCGGATTTCGAAGGCTCGTGGCAATCGCACGCATCTTGACCTCGCCCTTACCCAATTGAATCTTTCGCCAATTCAAGCCGAAATCTTCAGAAACAAATGCCGACTCGTCACCAACTGCGTAGAAGACAGGATTTCCTTTGCGTGAAAATCCGACAGAAATGTCGGTAATCTGTTTCGCGGCCGGCATGGAAATATTCCGGAGGCCGGCCGAAGTTCTCGTCTCGATGAAATCAGAACCCGCAACAATCAGGGTCTTGACGTCTCCCGCAGCAAAAGGATCGACGTAAACCTTGTTGGCTAATCGCGGGAGATCCTCCATCTTAGTCCAGCTCTCGCCCCAATCGCGGGAGGTAAACAGCCCGTAAGCGCCCTGCGCTCGGTTCCCGGCCGTTACGTAGAAGATTTTCGAGTTGCCCGGATCAATCGCCATTGCCGAGATGGTGCCAAGGGGATCTGGTTCGGCGACTAGATTTTCGTCGGAATGATCTGAGCTCATCTTGACGCCCTTTACAGCCGAGGGTTGTGGATATAGCAAGCTCCAGGTCTCTCCATTGTCCTGGCTGCGCCACAATCCATTCGCCTCGGCGTACATCACCTTCTCGTCCAATGGATCGAAGGCGAAGAATTCAACCGCGCCACGAAGGTTGAACATGCGCCATGACTTGCCGCCGTCGTGGCTGATGTAGGCCCCTGTCATGTCGCAACTGACCAAGACTGTGTTCGGATCGTGAGGACTGATTTGTGGGTGGAACATCGCACCGCCGCCGCCGGGCCCGATAATTTTGAAGTCGCCGGGCCGATCATCGGCAGGTACCGACATGAGCAGCAACGCTATAGCAATTCGCACGAAAGAGAGTGTCATTACTTCTTTCCTTTACGTTCGACGGACCCCTCAGCTCAATAAATTTATTCTTGCTCGACCTCGGACGTTCGAATAAAGAAACTCATTGCCACAGTGATCCAAATCAGATTTCTAGCTTCAGAAGCCGTGCGGCATTCTCGTAATACACTTTCTTGAGAATGCTATCGGCCAAGCTGATCCCATAAATCCGCCAGCGCCCCTGAGGTGGAACAGGGGCCGGCGCGTAGTCGAAATATTCGTCGTCCGTCTCCAAGAATCGGTAATAGATTTCATAAAGTTCATCCCCAAAAATCTGCTGAGGCGTATCGAATCCATTTGGCACCGCGTCTGTGCCGAACATGATTCGATCCTGGTATTTGTCGAAGAACCGACGAGACATGCGCGGCTGCCTGCCTAGCTCCCCGACCCTTGCGGCCAGTTCCACAGACATGTTCGGAAAACGATCCATGCACTCAGCGACGGAAGGAAGATTCTCTGCATTATTTCCGACGTGTAGCACGATGAACTGTGTTTTCGGATGCTTGGCCAAGACGCGATTGCGCGCTTCCAACAGCTCGGCGTTGCTCGGAAAGTCTCGGCCATGAAACGACCAATCCGGATGACTGTTTAACTCCTCGAACCGTTCGTTGCGGCAATCGGTTGGCACGAAGAAAGCCTCGGGGTCGGACACGTGAATTGCCACCGGAATTCCCAGTAAGCCGCAGGATTCCCACATCGGATCGAAGCGCGGGTCGTCAATCTTTACCAGCGCCCCGTCGGAGATGTTTTCCCGCAGATAGAGGCCGAGGGTCTTGAGCACCTTTACACCGCGAGCACCTGCTGCACAGGCGCGGGCAATCTCATCGGCTTGGAATTTGCCAAATCCCGGCTCGTTCGCGCGCTCCCATGACGGCTCGGTGAAGGTCAGAAATCTGTCCGGGTGCGGCTGTTGGAACTTTTGCAGGGCATCGGCCAACCCTTTCCCTGATCCTCCTGTGAGGTTCACCATCATTCGGATGTTTTTACGATCCATTACTGGCAGGAGCGTTTCGGGCGTGGCCAGGAGATCCATTTTTTCACCGACTCCGACTCCACTCACCGACTTCGCTCTTATCGACAAGTGGGTGTGAACGTCGATGACCGGATACCGCGAGCGACGGACTTTGGATTCCGGCACATGCAGCATGCTTTTCGGTTGAAAGTCAGCAAGATCCAGCTTCATTTTGCCCGAGCCTTCGGGAGACTTGAGTTGTCCACCGCCAGCTAGTCGGGGCAAAGCCCCAGCAACGGCAAGCAAGCCCATGCTCTCCAGCCAGCGTCGTCGGTGCATTCCGGTCACGTTCCCCCCTGGAGTTCCTTGAACCATCGTAGACCAAAGGTCCCAGCCACGGATTACGTTTGACTGTCTTTTATATCGTTTACTTTCGTTTGTCAAAGAGGCATAAATTCTGTGCGGATTGTTGGATTCGTCCAGCTTCTGGGAACGTGGGTTGCGGAGGGAGGATAGTTCATGAATCGCTGGGGACTTGGGGCCGCCGCTTTCTCCACCGTAGCTGCCATGATTCTACCCTTGTGGGCTACTAGTCCCGAACAGTCTCCCGTGCACGCCGACGGGACATATTCGAGCAATACCCAGGCCGAAGCCAAGCGGGCCGCGACAGACTTCATTCCGGATGGGGGCTTTTCCGATGGAGCCTGGAAGACGACAAACTGGGTAGACTTCGACCACGATCTGGCGGGTAGGTCCAACTACCCCGGCAACTTGACGAGTGTCGCTGCCGTTTGGACGGACGACTCGATCTACTTTGGTTTCCGGTGCCGCTATGATTCGTTAAATATGTTTGAAGGTGAGGACATCTCCAAAGAGCGTTGGGAATTATGGAATCGCGACGTCGCCGAGGTGTTCTTGAATCCGCAGCCGGAACGGATGTCCCACTACTACGAATTCGAAGTAGCGCCCAACAACCAATGGATTGATCTGGAAATCGAAAAGAAGAACGAGCCATTTAACGACGCATCTTGGAATTCCGGTTTCCAACACGCTACTCGAATTGACAAGGAAAACCATGTTTGGACAGCGGAAATGCGAATTCCCCTCCGTTCCATGAAGGTACAAAACATTCAGCAAGGAAGTGCTTGGCGCGTAAATTTCTTCCGCGCGGCCGGACACGGCGCAGACAATCAACGGATGTTCCTGGCCTGGAGCACAATTCCGAAAGGACAAACATTCCACGTTCCGAGCCGATTCGGAGTACTTCATTTCGCTAAGTAGTGCTCGATTGAATCGATCTGCTAGTGGATGTAGGCGCCGCCGGGCACCAGATATTGAATCGGCCAAATCTCCTGTTTCCTTTCTATTAGATCGGACCACTTCAAAACCGATGCGTCTTGAGGCACCAATTTGACGTCTGGGAACGTTTCCGTGATAGCGCTCGCTAAAGTGAATCCGTCTCCCGGCGCCGTGACAGCAAAGACTGTTGCACCCAATTTCTCCTTGGCAAATCTTTTTGCAATCTCTGCGTCTTCTATCATCTGAAAGAAATAAGGGCGCCCCGTAAGCAGCGAGTTGTAAACGTGGTTTGCCAGGACACCAGAGACAGGATTCATATACGCATGGTCGAAATCCAGCTTGCCAAGCATGGGATCATCCGGCGAAACGGCACTGTAGGGCATTCGCGTTTCGCCCAGTCCACGAAAATCGAAACTCACAATGCTGTACCCCGACTGAAGAAACTTCTCTATTCCCGGCCAGTCTCCAGCTGTCGCCTTCCCTTTCTCACTGAACCACAAAAGGATGTCCTTTCGCTCATTTGAAGTTTTGTGGATATGAAGCAGTGGCATTTCAAGCAGCCTGCTGTGGTGTAATATATATTTGTCGATTAGCACCTCGGCGAATTTTGTGCTGCCGGAGAACTCCCAGGAGATGCGTCCCTCTCCAGGAGGCACATTGTCGAATTCAGTTACGCTCCACTTCTCTACGCTGATTGATGGGGCTCTCTTTCGATATTCCTTAGTCAGATCAAGCGCAGACGAAGCTTTCCGTTCCTCGTAATAGTCTCGAACGGTCTCGGTGAGTGATCGTGCGTCACTCAGATCCGTCACAATTTGTCCCGAACGGGTGCACAGCAGGTCCTTGTCGGGCAATTCCTTAGGAATTGCCAGGCCGTGTCGGACGGGCATGCTGTTAAAGCGATCCAGGAAATCCAATGCCTGTTCCTGATTTTCATCGGAAAATTGATGGCCGTGGTACCCTTCGACCATTTCAATGCGTTCTGCATGATCGAATCTTTCGTACAGTCTCTGCACTTCGCGGAATGATTTGCGCGCTCCCTCAATCGGAAAGAAATCTAAAACCGCCGACGCCACCATCACCGGCCTTGGATACATCAGAAGTAGCAACCCTGAATGATCGACGCCGTTTGAAATCATTCCCGCGAGGTCTTGTTCCGGATCGCTATCCGGATCAACAAAAATGCGGTTCCCCATTCGCATCGGCATGGAACTGACGTAACACGAGGGAACCGCTACTTTGATTCGCGGATCGAGGGCCGCAATCAATGCAGTTTGAGTTCCACCTCCGCTGGTCCCCGTGATACCAATTCGATCTCCGTCAACGTCGGGCCGCGTCAGTAGATAGTCGACGGCACGAATTCCGTCCCAGATTTCCCAGCGTGCGAGATTTGTCCCGGCTAAGTAGGCAAGGTTACCCAACACGGCATGCTCCCCGCAAACCAGGTTGTAGCGGCTCTTGCCTGTCTTCGCATCCCAAAATTGGCTGCGTTCTCCTTGCCCGACCGGGTCCCACGCAATCACCACGTATCCCCGGCTGGCGAGCCTTTGACTTAGCGCTTGATAGTGAATCTTTCCGTTTGCCGCGTGCCCCGCCGGCACAAGCACCGCGGGATGTTTCTTCGAACGGTCATCGGGCGCGTACACCAGCGCCGTAACGTAGACTCCAGGCAGGCTTTCATAAATTAACTTTTCAATGGAATAGCCTTCCATCTGAATATTGCCAGTAACGTGGGCATTGAGTGCCGTCTTCTCATTGGGTAACCCTCCAATCATTTGCAGAAGAGTTCGCCGCAGATATGTCCGTATCTTCAGTAAGTCTTGCTGGGTTCGGATTGATTCCCAATTTCGTTGCCGTGCTTCGTCCTGACGCCATGCCTGATCCAGTTGATACTGCAAGAACGGGGTGATCCGTGGGCCCGATGGTTCCTGCCGCAATATCTGAAAGGCGTCAGCAGGCGGCGCGTTCTGCCCTAACGACCCGCGCACAAAGCCTAAACTCAATACCAGGAGCGCCGCGCAAATCCGCAATAAACGACGAAGGTTCACTTCGCTTTCACCGTGATTGAGCCCGCCTTGTACCAACCGTCGTCTTGTCGCCCTTCGATTGCCAAGCGAATTGCTGGCTGGCCTGTTCGCCGATCAAGCATGGCGATCCGAACGTCGTACGCTCCGTCCACGAGCTCATCGGAAACGTACACTGCGTCGTCAAAAACGGAATCGCCTGGCAGCCACTTGCGCACATCGACGGGGATCCGGATGACGGCAGAATGCTCGGGCGACCGCAACTCCATCGCCAGGTCATATTCACCGTAGATCGGCGCTACGCCGGCGTTCAGCCACCACATGTGAACCGGCATCATCGAGCCCGGCTTTACGAGCTTGGAGTACTCGAGCCGGCGCAAAATAAACCGATATCCCATCTTTCGTTGGAAATTCTCAAATTTGCTTTTCCATTCCGCGGGAATCGGGGCGGACTTGATGTTTGCCGTACTCACATGCCAACGCAGTCCTTGCTCCAGGATATAGTCCAGGTCATACCCTCGCTCCTTCCATCCAGAAACCGTGTAACACGTTTCGAGCGAGACGGGGCTCTTCTGCCAAACGTCTTGGATTCCGGCTCGAACTATCTGCTGTGGATAGATTTCCAGCATCTCTGCAGGAAAATATGGATCATTCGAACTTGTCCGCATGTCACCCCAACAATCTAGCCGCCATCCAGCCCCGTGTTGCGTGCCGTAGGCAAGCGCTTGAGGTTCATCGAAATTCATCAGCAGTGGTGTGCGCTTAAATGCATCCAGCCAAATATCGATGAGCGCCTGTTGATGAGCAAATGCGGGCATGTAGGAACTCCAGCCCTCTCCCCAGTAACCCACCGAGGAAATATCAACCGTGTCCAAATATGGGTTGCCGTCGTACCGCGCTCCCGCTTCCGCTACGAGTTCACTCCAATATTTAAGAAAAAGCGGATCCGAAAAATCTGGCTGCCAGATCTTCCCGTCTTTGTCAGAGTCCTTGTTTACACGCTTCGCTCCCGATTTTCGATACCATGCTGGCAAAGGATCTTCATTCGAGTAAGGCATTAGGCGAATAGCGAGCCTCTGTGAGTGCGCCCGCGCCTCTTCGATCGCCAGGTCCACGATTTCCCAATTGAATTTTCCAGGTTCGGGTTCGAGCACGTTCCAATACCAACGGCAGTACGCTACGGAAGCTCTCGGAAAATCCGGAGTTATAGTCGCTGCCGGCGACTTCGTCACTGGCCCAACCTCCGACCACTTGAGCGGAGGGTTCGGTTCTTGACCGTTGAACCGCTGGAACGTCGTAATCCCCATGCCTGGATTTACGAGGACATCCTTGATTTCTTTTGGCCTCACGACCACGACGTTTCGTTGCGCTGCGGCCGGACTTCCTAAGAGGACAATTAGAAACATCCACGACCCGAAGGCACGAGTGATGCGTCGCGGTTGCTTGTCGCAAAATCGAACGCCCTTGAATTTCAGGTCAGACATCCACATGCCTCTCGACGCGGAACTTTATTCCTGGCGTGCAGTATCGAAGCGTTTCCGAAACCCGCCCCTCCGCCACGGCCACCTCGTTCATCAAGCGCGGCCCCTCGGCGAGCAATATTACGCTTAGCTTCGCTTATTTACGCTTCATTTCTTTATGTTAGATAGTTCTTTCTCCACACTGGTGTCAAGCAGCAGCCGCTGCGCGCACCTTTGAAGCAACAGATCGGCTGAACGAAGGGCTTACGGAGCTCATATCAATGAGCACCTTTCCTGGAGCCAACGCGGCGAGGATGAGGTCGGGTCCCTCCACGATCATTTCTAGCGCGGCCAGACTAGTAATCATGGAAGATGTAAAATCCGACGCCGCTGCGACCTCTCTGGGACTTCCCGCCCACTTCATGCCTTTTTCGATCAGACGCGCCGCCTTCGTCCGCATGCGGTTGTAACCAGTGACGGTATGTCCCCTTTCAAGCAGCCGCAATACCATTTCACTGCCCATTGCGGATGGCGGCGCTCAATGGCTGCAAGAATCCGTTGGTCGTGATATTGGCCGCAGTCTGGCCCGCCTTCGATGTAGTACGTGCGCATCCGTGGTTCGCGGAGCTGGCCCACGATCGAACCGATTAACGAGAGAATAAGTGGATTCCCGGCCGCTCCCGCGAGGGCTAGATCGAAATCCAAGTCTCCCTCGATGAACCCCTCCGCATCGAGGCGAGCGGCATCCATTACAGTGATCGATTCGCGCATCGCGGAGCGCGCATTTCCCGATTTGGAGAGACTGGCGGCGCAGGGATCAAGCGTTTCTAAGTGGAGGGCGAGACAGCTCTCGCCGATATTATCGCGCTGCAAGAATTCTCAATTCAATCGCGATCCGGATACAGCGCGAGCCACGTTCAGGTGACAGCTCAGAAGCAACACCTGAACAAGACATCAATCGAACGGTATACCTGTTCTCTTGGATATGCCTCGCAATTCTTCAACGACAGGCGAGATGAGTGGCACGCCTTGGTCGCGGCGGATGCGTTCCGCCTCGCGCTCCGGGTCGCCCGGAATCAGCGGGCCGCTGGTGCCTGGAGCGTGTTTCGCGGCGCGAAACACGCGGATGTATTCGTCAACTTGCGACTTAAAGGCGTCGGCGTCGATGAAGCCATCGATCCTCATGGCGCCAAAGAAATGGCCGATTCCTTTGCCGACACTGCGCGTCGGAATGGTCTGGCGCAAAGCGAACGGTGGAGCGAATGGACCCCAATTCGCGCCACTCAGCGCTCCACTCAAAAGGTCCACCATGACAGCTAGCCCGTAGCCTTTGTGGCCCCCGCCTTCTCGATCCGAGCCTAACGGCAATAGCGCTCCCCCTGCAAGGACATCCGCAGGCTGCGTAGTGACGCGACCTTGGTTGTCGATCGCCCAACCCTCAGGAATTTTCTCTCCTTTTCGCAAAGCTATTTCGATTTTTCCATACGCAGCTGTGCATGTGGCCATATCGACCACAATGGGGGGCTCGTTCTTGCCGGGGAAAGCGACCGCAATCGGGTTGGTGCCGAGCATGCGCTCGATGCCCCACAGCGGCGCGACGATGGCGGTGGAGTTGGTCATGGCCCAGCCGATCATGTCGCGTGCGACAGCCTTGAGAACGTAGTAGCCGGCGATGCCGAAATGGTTGGTGTTCATCACGGACACCCAACCCGATCCGGCTTTCTCTGCCATGTCGATGGCCATCTGATTGGCGCGCGGGCCTACAACCAAACCGAGGCCGTTGTCGCCATCGACCGTCGCGGTGCTGGGCGTCGATCGCAATATTTTGACTTGCGGATTTGGATTAATCAGGCTTTCGTTGAGCATGGCGACATAACTGCCCATGCGGGCGACACCGTGCGAGTCGATGCCTCGCAAGTCTGCAGTGGCGAGCACATCGGCGGCCTGGGTAGCGTCAGATTGGGAGACGCGAAAATGCATGAAAACGCGAGTGCAGAATTCGCGCAGCGTTTCGACAGGAAAGATCTTGGTCTCTACTCTGTCCACAGATTAGTACCTCACAGCAGCCAGTTCGATTTTGCTACGCGCTAGAAGAGCGTTCAGCGTAATGGTTTACTTCCGGTTCGGAACTACCATGTCATCAAACGTAATCTATCACTATGTTTGGCTGTTCTCTTTGCTGCGAGGCGCGGTCCAGTCGGAGGCACACCAGCCACATCATTTTCTCCTCCTGATTCGAAAACACTGACACGCCGGCGAGCGCCATACGGCGGGGACCCATGATGATCCCGCGATCGGGGGAACATCAGTAAGCGCTGCCGTGCTTTGCGATCTCTGGAATCGCGTGGCCGTTGGCCTGCGGCATCCTGAGGCTCAGGAGTGCGGCAATCGTGGGGCCTACGTCCAGGTTGGAGATACGAGTGAGGCGAACACCTTTGGGGATGTCACGGCCCCAAGCGATGAAGATGGCTTGCATGTCGGGATCGGTGTTCAAGTAGCCATGCGTTCCGCCGGTAGCGGCAGTGACCAAGTCTCCGTCCTGTTCACCGCTGAACGCGTAGCCGGGCTTGGCAGCGAGGAGTAAGTCGGGAGCCTGATCGCTGCGATCGGGAGTCGGCAGACGCAGCTTTGAAAAATCATCGGTGGCGTAAACGTGGTCAACGCCCTCCGAGCCGGTAAAGAGAGTGCGCAGTTGAGGGAGCAATTCGGCTTTGCGATTGGGATTCGTCAGGTAAACCATGGCGGTGCCGCCCTCGGGAACGACCCACGCGTCTGCTTTCACTTTGCCCTCGCTGGAGGTCACCAAACCTTTTTCTCGCAGCCGGACGTTCGGATGAATTTTATGGTGGATTGCGCGGAAACCGTGGTCGGAAACAATCATGAGCGTGGCGCGATTGGCGAGATCGCTGCGTTCGAGAACATCCACGATGCGCTTCACCTGGGCGTCCAGGAAAGCCATGGCGGTAAAACTCGCATTCGTCATTGGGCCATATTCATGATTGATGTCATCGAGCGTCAGGAGGTGGAAGAGCAGGAGGTTTGGTTGGTGGCTCTCGAGGATTTCCACGGCGGCGTTAGTCCACATCAGGTCTTGCCACGCCTGACTGCTATCTTCAAATTTCTGCAACTGCTCGGCGGTGACCGTTCCGGCGGAAATTAGTCTGCGTTCGATCTCGCCGTCGGGATCGGGGAGTTCCGGGAATTGCCAGTCGATTGATTTTGCGTGATAGATGGCGACCCAATCTACTTGCGCGGTTGTGAGCCCCGCGTCGTGGGCGATGTCATAGATTGTTGGGGCATGAACCATTTGATCTTTGTCTCGGCAGGGCTCGATGGCTGGCGGCGCTTCGGGATTCGGATGAGTCAGCAAACCGTTGAACAGAACCTGGTGCTCGGAAGCGTCAACGCCCGTGACCATGGCGGTGTGGTTGGGCCAGGTTACGGTCGGATTGACTGGCCGCATAGATGCGGCGATGGTGCCTTCTCGGGACAGTCTGCGTAGCGTCGGGATGGGCAGCCGCAGATCGTCGAGCGCATAGGCGGGAAAGCCATCCAGGCTGATCACTACCACGATCGGTTTTTTTTGCGCTTTGGCATGATCAAACGCAGAGACACCAAGGGCAACCAAGATCAAGGCGCAGAGCCATCGTTCCGTTCTGGCGAATCGTCTCAATGAGACCTCTTTTGACTCCAGCGTTCAGGCGTTTTTGCGGCTGGACGCGCCTTCATGGCCGTGATCCTGCTGCGAACAGCACTGCCACCGTTTTGATTTCGTAGGGCTTGGTATGCACGGTGATGGCACCGTTTGCCAAAGGAAGTTCGCCGATCGATTGTTCGATCAAGTTGGTTTCCGCGGCGGATTGTGCTCCCAATGGCAACTTAAGCGTTACGTCGCTTTCCTTGCCGGCCCATTCGTAAAACCGCAGAATCATGACGTCGCCTTCCTCGGACCACTTGGCAGCGGTGAGCACCACGTTGTCGGGGCTGATTGCGACGAAGGAGTGGACCGGTGGGAGATTGCCGGTGTGATTCTGGATTTGCTGCGCTCGCGGTTGGTAGTTGAGTTCGTAGCCGGTGCGCACGGTATTGGCTTCGCGCCAGGTGCCACTGTGCGGGTACAAAGAGTAGGTGAATTCGTGATGGCCTTCATCCGCGTGAGCATCCGGCCACGTGGGGGAGCGCAGGAGCGAGAGGCGCAGCACGTTTCCTTTCGCGTCATAACCGTACTTGCAGTCGTTGAGCAGGCTCAAGCCCTGTTGCGGGTCGGAGAGGTCGGCCCAGTGCTGAGCGGGAACTTCGAACTGGGCTTGCTCTTCTGGCGTGTTGCGGGTAGTGGGGCGTTCGATGGAGCCGAACGGAATTTCGTACGTGGCCTTCTCGCTTTGCACGCTGACGGGAAACGCTACCTTGAGGAGGATGTGCTTTTCGTTCCACTCGGTTTGCATTTTCACGTCCACGCGGGGGACGCCGGAATACATGGTGACGTCCTGGATGAACGATGAGTTCTGAAAATGATGGGTAACGCGAATCACGGCGCGCAGCGCGCCCACTTCCAGCAATTTTACATCGTCGGCTTGGTCCAGATTCCAATATTGCTTTTCGAAGTCGGCATCGATATTCCAGGCATCGTATTCCTTGGGTTTATCGACGAAGGCTTGCAGCAGATTTCCGCATACCCGATTTTTGGGGCCGCCGGTGTCGGTCGCCGCAGCGGCTAGCGATTCCTGCTTGCTGCGCTTGTCGTAGAGGCTGGTGATGCAGCCCGATTGCTTATCGACTTTCAGGCGGATGAATTCATTTTCCAATTCGTCCGAACCGGCTCGAAGTGTCGAAGTCGCCGGAGCGGGCTTCTGGGCGGGTCGGACGAAGAAGGTCGCATAGCCGAAGGCCGGAGTGCTGGCCTGTAGCAAGAAGGACACTCGATGCGTATCGGCGTCGTTGCTCAGGAGTTGTGACGGGACAACTTTGCCAGTGGAATCGACGACTTCAATATTGCTGGTGGTGGCTGGCAGCTGCACTTGCGCTTCAATGACGTCTTCGCGCGGCCAGGACAAGGAGTTGAACACGACAATGGGCGTGCCATTCTGTTGGGTGTTGATGCGAGAGGATATTTCTTGCAGGGAGCGGCCCAGGATGGCGTTGCCGGTTTGCTCGGCGATGTCCAGGTCGCGCCTGGCGTCCAGGTAATTCACGGCGATGCCGGAACCGGGCATGATGTCGTGGAATTGATCGAAGAGCAGGCTCTCCCAGGCACTGGTGAACTCTTCTTGCGGGTAGGCGCGAGCGTAGAGGTGCGCCAGCGACGCGTATTTTTCGGCGTCCAGCAGCGTTTCTTCGGTGCGGCGAATACGCTTCTTGGTTTCCGCTTGCGATGTGAACACGCCGCGGTGGTATTGAAAATACAATTCGTTTTTCCACGACGGAATTTCTAAGGGAGGCTGCTGCTTTTCGAGGCCGGAGAAAAAAGAAGCGGCGGTGCCAAATTCTAACTTAGGGAAAACCGTGCCTGGCTGCATCAGGTGCGTGGCCTGATCGAGCATGGTGCGCGTTGGGCCTCCGCCGTGATCGCCCACGCCGTAGAGGTACATGATCTCGGGGTCTTTTATGTTCTGGTGATAGATCAACGGCGTCCACTCGGCGACGTCCTGGGCCATGGGAATGGGCTCCATCAAGCTGCCGTAGTCGTGTGGAAAATAAGTCAGGAGTTTGCTGCCGTCGGGAGCTTCCCACCAGAAGAGTTTGTATGGAAAGGTGGTGAATTCGTGAGCCCACAGCAGTTTCTGGGTAACGAAATAATCGATCCCGGATTTTTTGTAGATCTGCGGCAGCTGGGCGTTGTAGCCAAAGGAATCGGGGTTCCAACCGATTTTCACGTCCACGCCGAACTTCTTTTTGAAATATTGTTTGCCGATCAGAATCTGGCGGGTCAGCGATTCGCCCCCGGGCATGTTGAGGTCGGGTTCGACCCACATGCCGCCGACGATTTCCCAACGGCCCTCCTTGACGCGCTGCTGAATTTCCTGGAACAGCTGGGGATACTTTTCTTCCATCCATTCATAGGCGCGGGCCGTGGACGCGGTGTAAGTGAACGTCGGATATTCGTGCATCATGTCGAGCGCGCTGCGGAAGGTGTTGTGCACCAGCTCGACAGTTTCGGTCCACGGCCAGAGCCAGGCCATGTCGATGTGGGAATTGCCGACGGCGCGAATTTTGAATTGCCGTACCCAGGATTGCAGCGCTTGCAAGTGGTTTTGTGCTGATTGGAGCGAAGCATCAAAGCCAGCCTGGTCTCCGGCGTTCAGTTTGGAGAAATCAATGGCGGCGACCGCGGAGTCGAATTGCTTCTGGCGCTTAGGATCGGGATACGCACGCAGAATTGGTTGCAGAGACAGAATTTCCAGCTGTAGCAACGCGGGATCGGGGCGAGTGGCAGGAGGTTCGATCAGAATTTCGCTTCGGACGAGTTTTCGCGGTTGATCGCCGACCTCCAGACGCACTGCAACTAGAAACCGTTGGCCGGGTTGAGCGTTGGTGGTCAGCGAAACCGGTTCGAGCGTGTCGGCGTTGCCACGGTAGATGCTGTAGTTGTTCGAATAGATCGACAGCATGGTCATGCCGTCGCCTTGCAGGTCCATGGCGAATTTCAGGTTTGCGGCGCAGACGTCGTATCCATTCACTTTCTGGGGAACCGTGAACCAGCAGCGAAACACCTGCGCGCCGCTTTCGAAATTCGCTCCCAAGGAAATCGGTTTCCACGCCGAGTCGTCCAGCGATCCATCTTCCGGATGGGCGACGTCAGCGTGCCACCTGCAATCCGATAGCGGTAATTTCGTCAGCGACAGCAGCTTGTTAGCAACCTCTGTATAGCGATCGGGTGGTTTGGATTCTTGGGCGAGACCGACCGATGGGGCGACCACCCCAACGATTAGCGCGAATGCGATTGCCGCAAGGGACGTGCGCAGATATTTCTGCGTAGCGGCTGCCGGGCCGGCGAATGCATCTTTCATTCTTTCTCCATTCGTCCGCCGTCGCCTCCGAAGCGTTCTCTTCTTGCCCACGCCAAGTAACCTATTAATTCCAAACCAGAGTTGCGATCGAATTGTCTTCTAGAGCAACTGCGGCTGAACTGAGCCCCTGACAAACCTGAATGGTTCGTGCAGCTCCAGTGTTGGTGAGCACCAGCACTTTTTGTCCCCCAGGATTTTCTACCGCAACGTGGCCGAGGTTGGTCGCTTCGCTGTAGGACTCAAAACGCCGGGCACCTCGCCGCATGGCGCGGGAGAAATGCGCCAGCGCCCAATATTGGCCACTACGAATAACTTCCTGGGTTCGGGGATTGATAATGACGATGCCTCCGCAGGGATAGGGGCCGATATTGGGCTTACCGTTTTCGTCGGTGGCGATGTTCCACGCCGCGGCGGAACGGCACCAGTTATTCAGCACGGTGGTATAGACGGTACTCCACTTGGTCCAGTCATCCTGGTAATGTGGGTCATTGTAATCGGTGCTGCCTTCGGTGTAATACATTTCCGCTTCGGGATGAGCGGCGTGCACTTTGCTCATCATGGTGGGTTCGCCGGTGTAGCCGTGCCACGCAACGGAATTTGTATATCTGCGAAATTCAGGATCGTCGAGTTCGGCGATGACCCGGCCCCAATAGACGTAGTTATGATCGAGGATCCATATCTTGGTGGGCGTATTCGTTTTTTCGAAGAGCGGGCCGAGGTGATCGGTGACGAATTCGGTTTCGCATTCCTGGGACCAGGTGCACGCCGGCATTTGCCCGTGCTGGTCGGTATCAACTTCGTTCTGAATGGTAATGGCTTGCACCGGCACGCCTTCTGCGGCGTAGGCTTGCAGGAACTTCAGAAAATATTGAGCGTAAGAGGATAGGTATTGACGGCTCATGGAGCCGCCCAGCATCGATTTGTTCCACTTCATCCAGCCGGGTGGGCTCCACGGAGAGGAGAAGTAGAACACCTCGGGATTCAGTTCGCGGACCCGGCGCAGAACCGGAAGAATGTATGCGCGGTCGTGGTCGATGGAAAATCGCTTGAGATCGAGATCATCGTCGCCGTCGTCGTAGCTGTAGAGTTTCGTCGCGGAGTCGGCCGAGCCAATGCAGGTGCGATTGACGTTGAGGGCCATTTCAGAGGGGTGGAACAAGTCGTGGAGAAACTGTTCGCGGGCGCATGGGTGAAGTTGGTCGATCAGGTAGCACGAGGCGTCGGTGAAACATCCGCCAAAGCCGAGGATGTCTTGGAATTTATTCATCAGGTTGAGGCGGACCGAAGCGGTCGCGAGTGGTGGTGGTGTTGAGATCGATTGCCATGGAATCTGTGGCGCGGTGGCGAAACGTTGCCTCGGATTGGTCACTCGCATCGTGATTTCGGAAAGCGGTTGCGGGGTGGGTGCGTCCGGTTGGATGGCGGGTTCCGGAAATTTGGCGTTCGCGGAGTACGTTGGAGAGGTGGCGACGCCCCCTAGACTGAGCGCTGAAATCTTAAGGAAACCTCGCCTTGAGGGCCTGTCTTTTTTCATGGAGACCTCGTGGTATCGATTCGCGGTTGCCGATTCGTGGTGATGCCATCAAAATCGGGCAAAAGAATGGCTGCGAAAACTGGCCGTCAACGGCAAAAGCCGGAGTCCGTCCACGATGCTTACGGCGCGACTGAAGTCGTGCCCTCCCGTCGCCCATCCTCGTTGACCGCAGCTAGTTCTCGTGGATTGCATCTACGCATGCGATGACCGGTGTCGCCCCGATGGCTCGCCGCCTCGAACGGCGAGCCATCTGCACCCTCGACGGTAGTGCAAAGCGGTTAAAACAAGAGCTTGAGCGAGAGTTGCATAATCCTTGGCGGATTGGCGACGTTGGAAAACCCAAAGGTGCTGTCGGCAATGTTTCCGTCTGGCGCCTGGAATTGCGCATGGTTGAAGGCATTGAAGAGCTCGCAGCGAAATTCGAGGTTCATGCCCTCGCGGATGGCAGTGTCTTTCAAGAGCGCCATGTCCCAGTTGTTCAA
>Ga0137401_10000308_pt1 | contig 18249 bp, 19 predicted proteins | sample CZOMad1_1_16fung_FD_108286 | JGI IMG/M metagenome (GOLD analysis project Ga0137401, IMG submission 108286) | Vadose zone soil fungal communities from Angelo Coast Range Reserve, California, USA - CZOMad1_1_16fungal (Illumina Assembly) | ecosystem: Environmental > Terrestrial > Soil > Vadose...
GACTCAGCCGTCGTCTCGCGCGATTCGTTTACTGCCGCCTCTCTTGATTGAGTCGGCAACACCGCGTTCAGAATAAAAGCCGCAATCCCGCCCGTCGTGATGCCGGACGAAAACACCAGACGCACTGCTTCCGGTAGCGGATTCAGAAGTTCGGGTACCGATTGCACACCGACCCCGGCCCCCAGCGAAAACGCCAGGATCAGGAGCTCGCGGTGGCCAAGTTGGACCCGTTGCAAAATCCGGATGCCGGCGGCGGCCACAAAACCGAACAGGAGAAATGTCACGGCACCGAGCACGGGACCAGGCAATAACGCGATCCAATGCCCAATCCAGGGAACAAGCCCCAAGATACAGAGGAGGCCGCCAACCCAGAGTCCAACCGTCCGGGCAGCAACGCCGGTCAGCTGAATTACCCCGTTATTTTGGGCGAAGGTTGTGCTGGGAAAACTGTTGATCAATGCCGCCATCATGGTGTTTAAAGAATCGCCCAATACCCCGCCTCGAACCCGGCGCCAATAGATCGGCCCCTCGATTGGTTCATCTGACAACTGGGAAGTAGCGGTCACGTCGCCGAGCGTTTCCAACGTTGTGAGCACGTAAGGCAACAAGAACGCGAGCAGGAATTCCCAGCGAACATTGAGGCCGTACTTGAGTGGTTGGGGCAGAGTCACCCATTCGAGCCCGGGACCGCTCGTGTCTACCGGCAAAACCCCGAGTCCGAAACACAACAAGTACCCAATCCCGAGTGCGATTGGGATCGCGCCGATTCGTGCCCAAGGTGAACGGAGCGTATTCAGGCCAAAAACTATCGTCACGACCAATCCGGCAACGGCTAACCCGGCCCAGGCTGGACTGTGCCCGCCGAGACCAGCAGCCATTGTTTTGAATCCAACCGGAATCAGTGACAGCCCAATCAGGAGCACCACCGTTCCGGAAACCAGCGGCGTAAACAACCGTTGCAACCGGGTCAGGAATAGGGCCAGCACCAATTCGACCGGAGCGCAAAGCAGCGACATACCGAGCATCAACGCTAATCCGCCGACTTGCCCGGCTTGAATGAGCGGCACCAAGAACGCGAAACTAGTCCCTTGCACGGCTAACAGGCGGGAACCAAAAAACCCAATACCGCGCACTTGCACCATGGTGCCTAACCCGGAAGCGACCAAGCCCATGCTGATCAGGTAGCCGGTTTCGTCCCGCGGCAGGTTCAATGAGTGTGCCACTAACAACGGTACCGTGATCACGCCGACAAACATCGCTAACACATGCTGAATCGACACCAGGAACGTGGCGCGCACTGGCAATCGATCCGTCAGTCGATACAGTAAACTGGACTGCGAAAGACCCTCTGAACCCATGTTGTTCGGGCCGGACGGTAACTCAACCAGCTGGAAAAGCCTAATATTTTCGCAGAATTGACCCCTAAAAGACGCAGGCCAAAGCAAGCCTATTGGATCGTGCTCCGACCGAACGTAATGACGACCAAATCGGACAACGACAAGCGGATTCGAACCCTATTGCGCAACATCCGCAAGCTCCGCCAGCCAACGGTGTGCGCCTTCGACTTCCCCGTTGGTCAACCCGTGACCGGAATCGACAAAACTAGCAGTTACTCTGGCCTGCGCCTTTCGGAGAAGTTCGATTAGACGCCGCGTTTCGGAAACCGGAATGATCGGATCTTGATTGCCGGCGCCGATCCATACGTCTACAGTGGAAAGGTCCGGCAACTTTTCTGGAGCCAGCGGCACCATTGGTCGGAACAAGACGGTTGCGCGGAGCGTTTTAGGCCGAAGCAATAGTAAGCTAGCCGCGATGTTCGCGCCGTTCGAAAAACCGACGGCAACGATCTTATCGGCCGCGAATGCGTAGTGCTGCACCGATCGCCCGATGAAATCAGCGAGCTCCTGCGTCCGGTGGACAAGATCTTCTTCGTCAAAGACACCTTCGGCCAATCGGCGGAAGAACCGCGGCATTCCATTCTCGAGTACCTTCCCCCGCGGACTGAGCAGCGCAGCTTCAGGGTCGAGCGCACGGCCGAGCGGAATAAGATCGGTTTCGTTGCCACCAGTGCCATGCAACAGGAGGAGTGTGCGAGACGACTTGCCCGGTACAAACCGGTGAGCGAAATCGAGCGCAGCTGCACTCATACTGCTCCCTTCCTTAGGACCGTGCTGGGCAGCAACCCACCCTCGATCCGTGCGTACGAGCTTTCCATCCAAGGCGGAAGGAACAGATTCGTCCCGAGTTCCTTCGGTGACTTGTCCAGTTTTCTTTGCGGATCGGCCGCGATGGCGATGATGTGATGAAGGCCCGAGGATCCCATATCGTTTCTATCTGATTACAGACAAGGCGTAATAAACCATGTATTGTGCCTTTAAGAAATCGCCGATAAACCAAAAGGCCGCAGTGGGTTGAGAATGCACGAGCAACGCCGTAGAAAAACAGGTGATTTAGAAAACGGTCTATGGAACAAGAAACCTCCTCGGTTCTATCTGAGCCTTCGCTCTACAACAACCGCGAACTAAGCTTGCTCGAGTTCAATCAGCGGGTTTTGGAAGAGGCCCAGGATCTGAGCACTCCGCTCCTGGAGCGCTTGAAATTCCTTTGTATTGTGGCCTCCAATCTCGATGAATTCTTTGAGGTAAGGGTCGCTGGTCTGAAACAGCAACGCCAAAGTAACATCAGCGCCCCGGGTCCTGACGGAATGAGTCCCGGCGAACAGCTCGCAGCTATTTCGTCGCGGGTACGTCGGATGGTGGATGAACAGTATCGCATTTGGAAACAGGAACTGGTTCCGGCCTTGGAGGAAAACAGCATTTTTTTCCTAGGTTGCGACGAGCTCACGAACGAAGAAAAGCAATACTACACGAAGTACTTCGAGAAATCGGTTTATCCGGTGCTCACGCCGCTCGCGGTGGACCCAGTCCATCCCTTCCCGCAGTTGCTAAACAAGAGCCTCAACGTTGCCGTAGAGCTTGAAGGCAGCGCGATCGGCACGAACCTAGCCGTGGTCCAGGTACCACGTATTCTACCCCGCCTGCTTCCCTATCGGGCCGGGGAGAAGGGAATGTATCGTTACATTTTCATCGGGAACCTGATCCAAGCGCACGTCGGTTCTCTCTTCCACGGCGTCAGAGTGAAAGGCGCATATCAGTTTCGGGTTACTCGGAATAGCGATCTGTATCTCGACGAGGAAGAGACCGATAATTTGCTGAAGACAATCGAGCTGGAGTTACGGAAACGTAGTCGAGGAGACGCGGTCCGCTTGGAGGTCCAGCAGGACTGTCCGCGTCACATTGCTGATCAATTGCTGCAAACGTTTGACCTGACGGGGGACGATCTCTACCAGGTCGATGGACCAATCAATTTTCTGCGACTAATGCCGGTTATTTCTGAAGTAGATCGGCCAGATCTTAAGTTCCGCCCATTTGTGCCAGCTATCGTGACTGCATCGCAGGATGAAGAAGACATCTTCTCGCAAATCCGGCGTAGACCGATCCTGCTACATCATCCTTATGACAGCTTTCAGACGGTGCTCGATTTCATCGAGCAGGCCGCGGAAGATCCGAATGTTTTAGCAATCAAACAGACGCTTTATCGAACCAGTGGTGATTCCCCCATCATGTCCTCGTTGGTTGAAGCCGCTCAGAGCGGGAAACAGGTGACGGCGGTGATCGAACTTAAGGCCCGTTTCAATGAAGCAGCAAACATCAAATGGGCTAGAACGCTCCAGGATGCTGGGGTTCACGTGGTCTACGGAATCGCTGGTTTGATGACGCGGGCAAAGGTTGCGCTAGTCGTTCGTCGGGAAGAGGACGGTATCCGTCGATACCTGCATCTCGGGACGGGAAACTATAATCCATCAACCGCGAGGCTTTACGAAGATTTCGGTTTGTTAACGTGCGATCCGGAAATTACCAACGACAGCGCAGAGCTGTTTAACTGGTTGACGGGTGTTTCGGTATTTCCCGAATTGAAAAAAATGAAGGCGGCACCGAAAGCGCTTCATCAGTTTGTCCTGGAGATGATCGAACGCGAAGTGAACAATGCGAAAAGTGGGAGGCCGGCTGCCATTTTCGGCAAGGTCAACGCGCTGGTCGATGAAGAGGTCATCAAAGCTCTCTATTTGGCTTCCCAAGCCGGCGTAAAGATAAATCTCTTGGTCAGAGGCGTCTGCTGCCTGCGTCCAGGGGTTCCTGGAGTGAGCGACAACGTGAGCGTGCGCAGCATCGTTGGCAGATTTTTAGAGCACAGCCGGGTTTATCGTTTCGAAAATGCAGGTAATCCGGAAATCTATCTTGCGAGTGCGGACTGGACGGCAAGAAATTTCTTCCGGCGGGTAGAGATCTGTTTTCCGGTTGAAGATACGGCACTACGTGAACGGGTGGATCAATGCCTCGACACTTATTGGCAGGATAATGTAAAAGCCCGGGAACAAGGGACGGAGCTGACCTACGTTCGCCAGACCTTGGAAGCGGATCAAGTGGATGCTCAGGCGTTGTTTCTGGAACAGGCGCGCAAGTGGAAAAAACCCGATGTCAACGTCAGGTCGCTGGTGGTGAAGACAAAAACCAATGGCAGCAAGGCGATGCCGCATGAGCAAAAGGTAGGCCAGCAGGCCTAATCAGCGGGTACCGAATTGCATCATTATCCGGGCCGAAACCTGCTCTGGCGCCGCTGGAGAAAATGCGTTAACCATCTCTACATCGGACAAATAAGTCGCGATCGCGAATATCTTCCCCTCACGAAGACTGAAGACGGGATGAACGGATTTCCTGGATGGAAGCGACGCCTCGGGCACTGCAGAATGTGACATCGAATACGACTGTCAGTCTCAACTATTCGAGTTGCAACTGACACTCGCAACTTTATTCCCTGGCTGCCGCTCCTACTCCACCGGCAATATGCGCACTGACGAAATGAAGTATGCCGGCTAACCAAAGCGCTGACTTAATGTTGCAGGCGGAGTCGATCCGCCTTTTCCTTTGCGGCGACGTGATGACGGGCCGCGGGATCGATCAGGTCCTGCCTCATCCCAACGATCCCACGTTGCACGAACCCTACATCAACGACGCCCGCTGCTACGTGAAACTCGCCGAGAGTTTCAACGGTGAGATCCCCCGGCCGGTAGAGTTCGATTACATCTGGGGCGATGCGCTGGTAGAACTGGATCGTGCCGGCGTAGATCTGCGCATCGTCAATCTCGAGACGAGCATTACTTCCGGCGAGAACTACTGGCGCGGCAAGGAGATCCACTACCGCATGCATCCGCGCAACATCGACTGCATCGGCGTGGCTTGCATCGACTGCTGCTGCCTCGCGAACAACCACATCCTCGACTGGGGCTACGACGGTCTGGCCGAGACACTGAACACGCTCGACGCAGCGGGCATCGCCCACTCGGGCGCGGGGCACGACGCCAGGGAGGCTGCGGCTCCGGCGGTTCTTGACGTACCGAGAAAAGGCCGCGTGCTCGTCTTTTCGTATGGCTCGCCGACCAGCGGCGTTCCGCGGGAATGGGCCGCGACCGCTCAACGGCCCGGCGTCAACTTTCTCGAGGACAATTCGGAGGAAACTGCGCGCCGCATTGCCCGCGAGATGCTCGGATTCAACCGCCAGCACGATGTGATATTGGCGTCGATCCATTGGGGCGGAAACTGGGGCTACCATATCCGCGACGAGGAGATCCGCTTTGCTCATCAACTGATCGAGCACGGCATCGCTGTCGTGCATGGCCATTCGTCGCATCACGTGAAGACCGCCGAGATTTACAAAGATCGTCTGGTGCTCTACGGCTGCGGCGATTTCCTGAACGACTACGAAGGCATCAGCGGGGATGAGGTGTTTCGGAACGACCTGACGTTAATGTATCTGCCCGCAATCGATCCGCGACGAGGCCAACTCGTGGAGACGCAGCTAGTGCCGATGCGCATCGCGCGGTTCCGTCTGAATCGCTGCGCCGAAGCGGATGCGAAGTGGCAGTGCGGTTTACTGAACCAACTCGGTGCGCCGCTCGGCACGCGATGCGAGCTGGCCTCCAACCAAACGCTCACGCTTCACCCTTACCTTGATTCGAGAAAGAGTTCCTAGACCCCTGCTCCGCCGTCTCGAGAATGCTTGGACGTCACCCTATTCGCATACCTTCTTTTTCAGAAGCGCACCAACGGTCTTCAATATTTCCCGCGAAAGCACTTCATCCGATACCGCGCGCAAGAGCTCAATTGCGCCAACCAGTGCGCCAAGGGTTAAACTTGCTGCCGATCTCGCCGATCCGTTGACTTGCTGGGGGTCAAATCGGCGATCAACTGAAAGGCATTTCGGATCTCTTCGGTCAAGAGAGCGCGGGTTCGCTTGCTGCTGCGTGCGATCTCGCCCGCCAATGCGCTGATGGCACAACCCGAACCGGGATGGTCGCGATGTGCCTCGCTTAGATAGTCGTCGACGAGCTTGGCATAGGTCAGCGGTGGACGGACGGACGCGACAGCGGCCGACTGACGCCGCCAGGTTCCAAACGCAGAACGAAGCGCCTCGACGACCAGGTCGTCACGGGAGTCGAAGTGCTTGTAAAAGCCGCCAACGGTAAGGCCGACCTCCTGCATAAGATCGGCAATACCGACGCCTTCCAGGCCTTTTTCCCGAAAACGCTTCGAGGCGGTCCGGACAATGCGTTCATGGTTTTTCGTTTTTTGTGTTTGTGAATGACCCATCGGAGTTTGGGAATAACAGCAACGACGGGCAACCGCGGACCGTTAATGCCTATCAACTTTTTACAATGTAGCTCAAGCGGGGAAAACTAGAAAACCGCCCGCCAATCGTGACTACGAACTCGATTCAAAGCGCCAACCGCTGATCCGGTGAAAGACCCCCCTTATTTAAATTTACCACTTCTGGTGCTGAACAAGTGTTCCTTTGGGTAAGAAAAAAAGCACCCATACAGCCAATGGTGATCCCAAACGCCCGGCGTTAACCTGGCAAAGGAAATGCGGACGAACCCGGTCGATGCTCATTCGACCGCGGAGAAGACTACTTAGGATGCAGAAGTGAGGAGAATCAGTTTAATGAAAGTCGGAGTCGTTGGGGTTGGTCACGTCGGTGGGAGCGCGGCGTTAAATATGGCGTTGCGGAATTCGTGTCGAGAGATGGTCCTCATTGATGCGAATCGTCAATTAGCCGTTTCCCAGGCACTGGATATCAATCAGACCAGCGCGGCGGTATCTGGGCCAAAGGTCCGAGCGGGAGACTACCTGGATCTAGCCGGAGCGGATCTGGTAGTTCTAACACCCGGGATCAACGAGAAAACAGGTGGCGCTGATCGGCCCGGGGACAAGGAAGGACGTCTCAGGTTACTTAACACGAATGATCCGATTTTTGTCGATGTCGTTCCCAAGACAATCGCTGCGGCTCCCAATGCCATATTGCTCGTTGCTACGAATCCGCTGGATCCAATGGTCGAGCTGACTCGACGTCTCGCAAATGGAAACGCGGTGCTGGGGACCGGTACGTTTTTAGATAGCCTTCGGTTTAAGACAGCGTTAGCTCAGTATTTGGAAGTCGCCCCGGAATGTGTGTCTGCCTTAGTCCTAGGAGAGCACGGCTTAACCTCTGTGCTTTGGTGGTCCAAAGTGACCATAGGCGGTGTGCCGCTCGAGTCCTATCTGGGCGAGAGACGCATTGATGGGCAGGCGCTGCGCAGGTCAGTCGAAGAATATGTCAGGCAAGGTAATATCAACGTAATCAAGGGCAAAGGTGCGAGCGAGTTTGCGATCGGAACTGCCATTGCCCGAATCGTCGAAATGATCCTAGGAGACGAGTGCTCGGTAATTCCCGTTTCCGCTTACAGCGAAAGGTATGCGGTAACTCTTTCCCTACCACGCAGAGTGGGTCGTAGCGGCGTTCTGAATGAGTTCGAAATTGAGGCAACTAAAGAGGAACAGATAGGACTAGAAAAGAGCGTCGAAGCGCTGAAATCGGCCATGGAACGGCTCGATCATAGGCTAGAAGCAAACTAGGGAGCAGGCACGCCAGTTCATCCTCAGTTCCATTTCGAGGCAGCTGCACCGGCCATGTTCAAATCGAGCCTGAATCCTCCTCAGCCTTGCCCAATTGGCGCTGAACTTCCGCTGCCGCAGCGGCAATCGCCTCGCGGCCGAGGCCCGATTTAACGATGCGAATCAGTTCTTCCTCGGTTGTATCGGAGGTAGAGGCATCCAGCACGATCTCGCCGGAGTGCAGAAAGTTTATGCGATCGCACACCTCGAACACCTGGTTATAATTGTGCACGATCAAAATGATCGAGACGTTGCGCTGGCGACGCAGGTTCTGGATCAGGCCCAAGACATTGGCGCCTTCCCGCACCCCCAGAGCGGCCAGCGGCTCATCCAGGACTAGGACCGTAGGTGACGAGTAAATCGACCGGGCAACGGCAACGGACTGACGCTGCCCGCCGGAGAGCAGGTCGACTGTGCCGTTCACACTCGGAATTTCGATGCCCAACGTGTCGAGGTAGGTCTTAGCCAGATCGCGCATTTTTCTATTGTCCAGCAGCTTCACACCCAGGATGCGCTTATGATACTCGCGCCCCAGGAACATGTTGTGGTAGATACTGAGGTCGCCGATCAGCGCAAGATCCTGGTAAACCGTCTCGATGCCGTACGCACGCGCATCGCGCGGTGAGCCGAAGTGTACTTCTTTGCCTCTCGAAACAATCGTGCCAGCGTCAGGTTGGTGAAACCCGGAGAGGATCTTTATCAGGGTGGACTTGCCCGCGCCGTTATCGCCTACCAACGCCAACACTTCTCCTTGACGGAGCTTGATGCTCACATCAACAAGCGCGGTGACAGCCCCGAAGGTCTTGCTGATGTGGGACATTTCGAGGATGACTGGGGTTTCCGGGTCGAGAGCGGGAATATCCTGCGGGTTCATATACGTCTTCGTGTACGGAGTCGGTCGACCTGGACGTTCAATATCATAGCCGCGAGAATCCCAGCGCCCAGGTAGATATCGGACACGGTGGCCTGGGCGCCCATCATGACCAAGCCATTATTAAGCGTGGCTACCACGAACGCACCGATCAAGGAGCCGACGGCTGTGCCGGAACCGCCAAGCAGCGAGGTGCCCCCAATGACTGCCGCCGCGATGGCCTGCAGAGTGAGAAAGGGGCCGCCGGCGGCGGGATCGGCGGACCCAAACTGACAGGTGTTGATGATGCCGGCAGCTGCGGCGCATCCTCCGGCAATCATGAAGTTGTACACCTTGACCCGGTCGGTACGCACACCGATCTCCTTCGCCCCGACGATATTGCTTCCGGTAGCAATGGTGTGGAGACCGAAGGTCGTTCTGTTCAACACCAGCGTCATCGCCGCAACGAGCAGGGCAGTCCACAGCAAAGGTGTAAATGCCGTCAGGCTATGCCAGGACCAGAGGGAATCTGCGCGTGGGTCGTACAGGCTCTCCCCGAAGATTTCGTTGAAAGGCTCTTGCACCGGCGTCACGATGGGCTGGCTATTGTAGATCGAGACGACAATGCCTTGTAGAAGGAAAAGTGTGCCGACGGTGGTGATCAGAGAAGGCACCCGGAAGCGGACGGTGATGATCCCGTTGACCGCGCCAACCAGCACGCCGAGCGCAACCCCGGCGACCGCACCGACGGCCAAGGGCATGCCCCAGGCAATGGACATAAGGGCCATGACGTAAGGAGCAAGTGAGAAAGTGCTGCTCACCGAAAGATCGATCTCGCCGGTGATCATCAGCATGACCTCGGCGACCGCGATCAAGCCGAGGCGGCCGGTGTCGCGGAGGACGACGCCCAGAAATTGCGGGGACAGGAACTGCCCGTCGCTGCCAAACTGGAAGTAGACTACGAGAAGGACCGCGATGACAGCGATGCTGGCCTCTCGATAACGGAAGAGGATTACGAGCAACCTCTCCAATATGGTGTTCGGCATCTTGACGCGAACCTTGCGCGTCGCTGTTTGTGCTTTCTTAGTTTCCAACTCTAGACTCATTCGCAATGGGCCGCTTGCCCGTCGAGGCTGAATTGCTGAGACGGTGTTGAGCTAAGGCGAGGCCGGAACAACCTGACTCGACAATCTTAAGCAGGCTCGTCGCTGGTCGAGCCCCCGAAGCGACTCTTGCCCAGGTAAAGCCCGACATTGTCTTTGGTCACGTAAGCGTGGCTGGTATCGCTGTCCGCCGGGCCGGCCAGGCCGCCTGAAAGCTTGTAAAGGTACATCTGCTGGACAGGCAAGAAGCCTTGCAGATAGGCTTGCTGATCGACCGTGAAGGTCATGTCCCCAGTGTTGATATAACCGAGGCTTTGCGGGAAGAGGTCAAAACCCGCGACGATCACACCCGCTTTCGCGAGGCCATACTTGGCGGACACGAAGCCGCAGGCGTAGGTGTCCGAGCCTCCCGTAGCGAACAGGCCGGCCACTTTCTTGTGGCTGAGGTAATAGCTTTCGATCCGCGATATCTCCGTGGCCGGATCTGGGCCGGCGTTGACGACATCGTAGGTGACATGGTTGCCCTGGTCCTTGATGGCCTGAATGTAGCCGTCAAGGCGAGGCTGGGTGTTAAGCGAACCCGGAACACCGATCTCGAGCATGACGTGGCTATCCTTTGGCACCAGCTTCAGCCACCTGGTGGCGGCGCTATATCCGGACTGATACAGAGGTTGCCCTACGTAGGCTAGACGCTTGTTGGGGCTGCCGGCAGGCACGTCGGCATTGAAGGCGATTACCGGAATGCCGGCGGCGATCGCCGTGGCCGTCGGCGCATCGAACGCTTTGGGGTCTACCAGGCATACCGCGATGCCGTCTGCCTTTTCCGCAATAGCCGTCTGCATGGCGTTGACCATCTCTGAGACAACATTCTTCTCCGAGCCTGTCCACTGGTACTGACACCCAAAGAAGGCGTAGGCGTCCTGGATGCCATAAACCGTCGGCGTAAAGAATTGATCCAGCGTAACATGGCAGACAAAGAAGAACTTGTAGTTTTTCTTGGGCAGGCCGCCGGCCGCTTGCGGCGGATTAGCTGCCAAGCTCGAGCCAAGCCCTCCAGCCAATGCCGCGCTACCCAAGCCTAATTTTGCCGCCATTGCAAAAGCCTTACGCCGGCTGACGGCTATACTGACCCTTTCTGCCATTTCCGCCTAATCTCGCGTCTCGTTGTCCACGTCGAATCTACCTTTCTTTGTGTTTGGATTATGAACGCCAGCTACCCCGCGCTAAATCGCGCAGCTAGCGGTCAGGATCGCCCTATGAACCTGAAGGGCCGCGGACTATGGTCCATCATCGTTAGGAAGACGGAGGGAACGGTTCTGGGGTAGTTGTAGTATTACTACAAGCAGTTCCCCCTCTGTCAAAAATAATCGTAGACCGGATTGAACTCGTCGCTTCTCACAGATCGGGATCTACGCTCCCTTAGCCGCCCAGCTTTACTCGCAGCGCGCACGATCATGTAATGAGATTCCAGAATAAACCCCCGGCGTCGGCTGAGATGAAGGATCAAACTCAAGGCGAATGGAGGTAGGGATGAACGCAATCAGTCAGTGAAAGAATTTCTCATCATGCCTTCCCTTTCTTTTTGCTGTTCCCAACGCGATGCCTGTCCTTTTCCGCAATCGAGCCGTGCTCGCTGCCGCACTTGTCGCCGCGCTCATTGCCTGCGGTTGGGGATTGATCGAGCCCGATGTGCCAGCGTTTTTAATTGATAAGGCGGGGGCATCGTCGACAGTAGTCGGGCTGCTGTTTACTCTCTCCAGTGTGGCATACGGGCTTGCAGCCACGCCCGTGGAACGTTTGACCGAGTGGTTTGGGCGGCGATTTGCGATTTCTCTCGGTTTGACCATCATGGCCGTCGGAATGCCGATCCTTGTGCTTTACCCAAGCGTGATCTTGGTGGGCACGGCATTGTGTCTTGTCACCATAGCCTACGCCTGTGCGATGAATCCTCTCCTTACCGAACTTGCTGACGCTGTGGACCGTTGCGCCGCCGGCGCCTACGCGTCGGTTTATGCCATCTTCAATATCGCTTATGCGATTGGAACGCTGGTAGGCGGCGTGGTCGCAGGCCCGATCGCCAGCCACTTTTCGGTGTTGACCGCCTCTCTGTCGATCGCTGTCATCCTCCTTCTTTCCCTGCCGCTTCTCAAGTGGGGTTTGATATCTGTTTCCGCCGCACCGACCGGGCAAACCAGAGCCGATAAGGCTTGATCTACCGGTTTCTGCACATTTACTGATGCCATTTGGCAACCCGAAAACCTAGTGAAGAGGCCGTGACTCGCCCTAATGATCGTCAGGTAAGTGGCGTGAATCGTATGATTGGCGCTCAATTTGCCCAAGGGCGTTCTCCCGCAAGGTTTTTCGGTCAATCTTTCCGGTGGGTCCGTACGGTAGGTTCTCGGAGAAAATAATCTGGTCCGGAACTTTATATTCAGCCAGGTGCATTCTGGCAAAATCGATCAATTGTTCTTGCCTAATTGGAGCCCTGCTCTCCTTGAGAACTACATGTGCCTGCACTAACTCGGCACCACATCCGTCAGGTACTCCAATGACCCCTATCTCCCGGACACTAGGGTGTTGGTATAACACGCCTTCGACTTCGATGGGTGATACCAATCCGGCTCGATGGTTGATGATCTCCGATTTGCGACTCACGAACCAGTAAAAATCGTCTTCGTCTTTATAAGCGAGGTCGCCGGTATGAAACCACCCCTCCACGATATTCCTTGCAGTTAATTCCGGGTCGCGCCAGTAGCCTGCAGTCATACTACCTCCGCGGACAATCATCTCACCAATCTCACCTGCTTGGGAGATCGGACGGCCAGAATCGTCAATCAGAGAAACTTCCATGCCGACGATGGGTTTCCCGATTGAGCCGGCCTTCTTTTTACCATACGGAGGGTTCATGCTGTAGATTTGCAACTCCGTCATACCGCAGCCTTCCGTGATTTCGACACCAAAGATTCGGTTGAATCGCTGCTGGATCACAACAGCAATCGCTTCGCCGGCGGAGAAACAGAAGTCTAGCGATCGAAGGTTATACTGACCGGCTTCCGGGTGGTTAACTAGATCATTGTATAGTTTCGGGAAGCAATAGGTCTTGGTCGGCTTATAGGTTTGTATCGCTGTCAGAGTCAACTGCGGTTCAAAATAGCGCAGCAGAATACAGGTCCCCCCGCAGCTATGGAAAGGCAGAACCTGAGAGCCAAAACCGATCAGATAGCATACCGAAAACATGATCAACGTCCTGTCATCAGCAGAAATGCCAATTTGCTGGATTTGATTGGATGTTGCCCCAGCCAAACTGCCGTGGGTATGGATCACCGCCTTGGGCAACCCCGTTGTGCCTGATGTGTAGTAAATCGCGGCCGGACTGCTCTCTTCGCAGATCGGCGGACGATCTACGCTCAAAGTCGCTTCGAGTAGCTCACTGAAAGGCGCAACTCCACCGAAATCCGAGTGGCGACAGACCACGTAATATTGCTCGACTTCAGGCAGCGACGCCCTGATTTTTTCCAACTGGGTGAACAGTTCTGGGTCACTGATTAGAACCCGAGCCCCGCTGTGGTTGATGACATATTTAAGCAGATCGGCGCCAAAACGAATGTTCAGAGGCACCGCGATCGCACCTATCTTGAAACAGGCGTAATAGCACACCACTATTTCAAGGGAGTTTGGCAGCAAAAATGCAACTCGATCTCTTGGGTTAATTCCTCGCTCCAACAGGGAAGCCGCCAAGTTTTGAGTGCAGCTAAGCAGGTCGGCGTACGTGTAAGTTTTATCCTCAAAAATCAACGCAGCTTTGAGTGGAAGCTTTTCCGCTACGTTATCCAAGAGGAGATTCAGCATCGGTTCGCTCCGGGTCGCCCGACCGGTTGAATGAGACAGATCGCTGCGGGACTGGAACCTTCACGATCAGAACAGCGAACACAACCTGTTTATACCGCGGCGGGAAAAGGCAGTTGTCGACGACGGGTTCCAAGTCGCGGCAGGCGGTTCCCATCCGTTCATGCGAAGCACATCGCCGTACAGAGCAGAACCAAGAAAGTGGGTAAGAAATCTCCCATAGTTTGCTCACGGCGGAGGAGGCGCGCATGTTGCTCAATGGTATTCCGGTGACGCGAATGGTAAAGCTCACGCAGTTCGGCGGACGCTCGCAGGCCGCCATCAAAAATCTGCTCTCCGGTCAATGCAGCGAGCCACCGTTGGGGATGACGTCTTTCCAAGCGCCGTCGGCAACTGGGATAACAAATACGACAATTGGCACAATAAATGGCCCGTTTCCAAAATCGTGGCGTTTATTCCAGAATGGAACCTAGGCAGGTGATTGTCTGGAGGACTAACTGGGAGGAAGCAACAAAATGGAGCCTGTGCATAGCGTCTTGTACTTAAAATTTCAAAAACATTTGTCCACTTCAAAGGGATCGTCGCGGAAACCATTAGTTGATGTACCGGCCTCGGAAAAAATCAATTTTGACTGGCCCGATTCCCTTCCGATCGAGAGAATGAAAGCAGGGTTGACCGAGATAGCCCTGGCGTTTGTTTTCTTTGCGGGACTCGTGACATTTGGCTTGGCAAGCTTTTTTTTTCTCCAACGTTTCTGATTTAGCGTTTAGAAGAATAAAGAACCGTCGGCGTTGGCGACTGTGTCCAAGTGTGGTGTCGCCGGAGAGATCTGTCCGCCTGGATCTCTCCGCAGACGACCATCACCGCAAGAATCAGCAAGACCTCGGCGCAGACAGTCGCGATCGTCGACGCACCACAAGAATCGGCCGATACCGCGCTGGTCGCGGTTTTTCCGAACTGAATCATCTCTACCGCGACTGGTGCGGCGGCAGGGACAACAAATACGGCAACTTGGTCAAAGAACGGACCGTCTCTCTCCTTCTGTTGTCTACTAGTTCGTATTTCGGAGGTGATCTCGCTCGTCATTCGAAAGAGTTGTTCTTCAGTCGCCATTTTATTTGAGCGCCCATCTTTCCTTGAAGTGAAAATGAATGAGTCCGGCAAAAATAACCAATGCAACCACTCCTTCTGGGAGAAGCTCGGTAAACGTCTAGGCGAAGTGTGGCAAGACCTCCAAGATGATGCGCATTGGAAATATGAACAGTTATCCCCGGTTCAACTACTCGAAAAATCGAAGCTTCATAGCTATCCAACGGACAATGATGAGCTCACCCGTGCCAATTGGTTTTGGAGTCGCCGGCCACGGTTGCTTCCAGTAGCGAGCTGTATTGCTTGGCTCAGTGTGGCCCTCGGGCTGCCGTTCTGGCTTTTCGTCGTTCCCTCGATCGGAGTGCCGCTTCTAATAATAGCGGCCGTGATAGTCGACATCGAGATCGTGCGATCTGTGCGGTGGCGACGCCAGTACGAATTGAGCGTCGATCGACTCATCCGTACTTCGACAAACGGCAGAGATACTTTCGATGTGGATGTTTTCGCATGACCAGTCTGGCTATTTCATTGTTGCGGAAACCACCGAACCGGCGCAGGTTCGATTACGTCTTACGTCGCAGCTGAATCGGATAATGCGCGAATGGTCCGCCCAACGGCCTAGTCGCTACTTCTCTGCGCAGCCACGACAGTACGTAAGGGCGGGCAAACTGCTTCTAGCTAGTTCCGTCGGGCGGGCTAATGGAGACCAATAGAGTTCCAACTAAAGAATTTGATCGATACTCAAGTCCCGCTTTTTGATCTGCACCTGATGCTCGCAGTGAATGGAAAGGAGCGCAGCCTCGTCCAGTACAACGTCCTGTTCGGTAAGGTTGGTCTGCGCACGATCAAAACTACGCCACTCGCCAATGGCTACGTCGTGATTGAGACGGCAGCGGCTTGAGCGGTCGGGAGAGGTTGGACATTGACTAAGTCCACTAGCATAGGTTCAGATATTATATTGACATCAATACGTTTGATTACGATATACATGAAGGAAAGAAGAAAAATCACTTCATCCTCTCGCTCTCATCCTCTAACCACAACTATAAGTAACACCATGCCCACATTGCTTCATCTCGATGCCAGCCCACGCGGTGATTCCTCGATCTCTCGTCAACTGAGCGCAGCAGCGGTCGCTGCCTGGAAGGACAAGCATCCCGGTGGCAAAGTTGTCAAACGCGATCTGACTAAGACCGAGATGACGTTCGTCGATCTCGACTGGATCATCGGCGCCTTCAGCACGCCGGACCAACTAACCGACAGCCATAAAAGTGCGCTGGCCCTCTCGGACACGCTTATCGACGAGCTGCTCGAAGCCGACCAGATTGTCATCGGCACTCCGATGTACAACTTTGCCGTGCCGGCGGTGGTTAAGGCGTGGATCGACCACGTCGTACGAGGCCGAAAGACTTTCAACTATCTTGCGACGGGACCGGAAGGACTGGCCAAGGGCCGCAAGGTGATTGTCGCGGTGGCGAGCGGAGGAAGCTATGACCAAGCTTCCGGCATGGAGGCCTACAACTATGAAATTCCCTATCTGCGGCACATCCTGGGCTTCATCGGCATCACCGATGTGACGTTCGTGCAGGCCGGCGGAACCATGCGTGTCGCCCAGGGCCAGGTCTCGTCCGAAGAGTTCATGGCTCCGCTGCTTAAGCAGATCAAGGCTGCGGTCTAGTACTGCTGACGATACCTCGATTGTCGCTTGATCGACCCATCAATCTCGGTTAGCCAAATGAGCACCATCACAACGTCAGATGCGGCCAAAGCGGTGGTCCGCCGAAATACCGAAGAAGTGCAAGGCGGAGGAAACTTCGGCGTCTTTGAAGAACTGTTTGCTGATGATTTCGTTGACCATACACCGCAGCCGAACACGACTCCGGACAAGGAGGGGGTAAGGAAGCTCTACGGCTATATTCGTGTCGCGTTTCCTGACTTCCATGCGGAAATCCACTGGCAGCTTGCCGATGGGGAATGCGTGACGACTTATAAGACGTATCACGGGACGCATGAAGGGCCTTTCCTTGGCATCGCTCCTACCCACCGCAAGATTCACTTCGAAACAGTCGATGTCATGCGCGTCCATAACGGGAAGATCACCGACCATTGGGGTGTGGGCAATCTGTTGTCCCTCATGCGGCAGATCGGCGGGTGGACTCCGCCCGCCTAAGTATAAGCGATGCAGGAGCTCCCTGGCCCTCACAGCCACCGAGCGCCTCTGCGCGCCGGCCAACTTTTTTCAAGATGCTTTCGAGTTGTTGCAGCTCGTCTGAGGAAAGCTCAGAGAAGACTTTTCTCATAGCTGCCGCGTGCTTTCGAAAAACCGGAACCATGAGTTTCTTGCCGCGAGGGGTCAGTGCGACGACCCGGATGCGACGATCCTCGTCGCTTTCGACTCGGCTTACCAGTCCCTTGCCATACAGACGGTCAACCGCGACGCTGATCGATCCTGGGGTGAGATTCACCTTCGGTCCGATCGTATTTACGGGGAGAGGACCCTTGTGCAGGAGCACCTCAAGAACCCGGAAATCTGAATCACCCAAACCTGTGTGCCGAATTCCGGCAGCTGCGTGCCTGGTAATGGCTTGGAATGCTTTGTTCAGCACGAGCCAAACATGGATTGCATCCGGCGATGTCTTTTTCATAAGAAAAATTTGTATCCACCGTCAGTATAGGTCTGATGTATATTGATGTCGATACTATTGATTACGATACATAAGGGACCGCACAATGCTTGATTTTCGTACCGGAGCAATCACGTCGGCCGCGCTTTGGCTAACAAGGGCGCCGATGTGGCCGTGAGCTATGTCCTCGTCCGCCGACAAGGCAAACGTTGTCGTGAGGGATATCGAGAAAGAAAAAAAGCTAGGCGTGCACGCGGCGGCATTTCAGGCAGACCAGGGCGACCAAGCACAAGGCCTCATCCAATCCGTAATCGAACGGTTCGGACGGTTGGACATCCTCGTGAACAATGCGTCGGTCGCTTGGCAAGGAAAGACGATCGACAGTCACGAAATCGATAATGCAGCGAAACGCAGACGAGGAGGGTTTGCATTTATCGAAGGCCAATCCCGCACCATCATTCGTGATTGAGGAATGTCACGAGTGCCAAGATCACTTCATCGGGAGCTTCCTCCAGCAGATCTGCTTCACACTGAATTCGAGTGCAGGATCGACCCTCTCGCCGCGGCCCGAACAACGATTACGGCAATCGAGACAAAAACGGCCCGTCCCTGCAATCTAAAGGTAGAAGGAAAATTTGCAGCAGGGAAGCCGCACGGGGTAACACCCTTGATGCTCAAACACGCAAACC
>Ga0137401_10000309_pt1 | contig 18205 bp, 16 predicted proteins | sample CZOMad1_1_16fung_FD_108286 | JGI IMG/M metagenome (GOLD analysis project Ga0137401, IMG submission 108286) | Vadose zone soil fungal communities from Angelo Coast Range Reserve, California, USA - CZOMad1_1_16fungal (Illumina Assembly) | ecosystem: Environmental > Terrestrial > Soil > Vadose...
TCGCGCTTGACCGCCGGCGTTACAGCTTTTTTGCGATCACATCTTTCAGCGCCCGGTTCTCCAGCAACAACTCGGCCGACATCTGCTTTAATCGCCGGTTCTCGTCTTCCAGTTCTCGCAGCCGCCGAATGTCAGCCGCTTCCATCCCGCCGTACTTTGTCTTCCACTTGTAATATGTCGCGTCGCTGACTTCGTGCTCGCGGCAAACATCCTTTACCGTCCGTCCTGCTTCCACTGCTTTCAAGATCGCGATGATCTGATGCTCACTGAATTTGCTCCGCTTCATCCTGGCCTCCTGGGTTGGCTATCCTACCCGGAAACCTCTACTTTTCAATGGTCCTGTTTTTGGGGAGAAGGTCAGTTTCCCGAAGCAATTGAAACGGTCTTTCCCAAAACGGAAGTGCAGTTATGCATCGTGCACCTGGTGCGTTACTCGCTGAACTTTGTGGGCTGGAAACAGCGCAAGGAAGTAGCTCGAGACTTGAAGCTGATTTACAGTTCGGCGACGGAAGCCGAAGCTGAAACTCGACTGGCTGAGTTTGCGGCCAAGTGGGATGCGAAGTTTCCGACAATCGCCAAGTCCTGGCGCAACAACTGGGCTCGCGTGATTCCGTTCTTTGCGCATCCGCCGGAGATTCGGCGAGTGATTTACACCACCAACGTCATCGAGTCGCTGAATATGTCGCTGCGCAAAGTGACCAAAACGCGCAGCTCGTTCCCTAATGACGAGGCAGTGCTGAAACTGCTCTATCTGGCGCTTCGGAATATCGCGAAGAAATGGACCATGCCGGTCCGTGATTGGAAGTCCGCGCTCAACCGCTTCGCGATCGTTTACGAGAACCGGATGCCGATCGATTGACGGCAGAAACCAAGTTGTCGAAACCGTGGAAAAACAAAAGACGTTTTCCCACCGTTCCCACAGTACTACTAATAATCAAAGTGAAAACTAAAACCCGATCATTTACACAAAAGATTTGACGCTACCGTTCGCGCTTACCAGTTTCATATTGCGAGATACTAGCTGGATAAAAGCGGTTCTCCCCTGACCGCCAACTTCTCAATCATCGCGTCCTGGGTGGGACCTAGATTCAACCTGGCTCGTTTCAGCTTACGACCTAATTTCTTAGGGCGTTCCCGGAAAGAGCGGCCCATGTCCGTACACCTCCTGACATGAAACTCTTGCCGAGTTTACCAAATAGTAACACGCTATGCCGCTACGTATCCCGCTGTCCAGACTTCGCGGAGCATCATAAAGATTACCGCCGCTGCCTATAGAGAGTTGTGTTAGCCACGGAAACCATTGCTTCCATATCAAGATTACTTCCCAAAAAACGATTGACCATGTCTATACTAGGAGCAGGGTTTTCGATCACTTCATTATAGTTGATGTAAAGGGTCTTGATGTCCGGTCGCGTAATTAGCCACACCTCGATATCTTTCAAATGTCGCTTGAAGACTTCAGACATTTTCTCGTCGCTGACACCATCGGCTGGCTCACTCCTGCGGATAAGCATTTGTTTCTGAGAGGCAAGAACTTCTTCAATCTTTCGGTGCATGAAAATAACCCTATAACCGTAACCTTGAGGCAGGTGCTTGAGAAATGTCGAGACTATTTTGATCGCCTTCCCGCTGGCATCTTGGAGCCAGAAACTCTCTTTTTCAAGCTGCTTTACTTTTTCAAACTCAAAGTACCCTTTGGGGTTGTCCTCATCGGCTGTTCTTAGGTTGTCTGTCAGCGCTTCCATGCCGCCAGCCGTTAACATCTTCATCATCATTGACGTACCAGATCGGGGTAAGCCCGAAACGATTGTTATTAACCCTTGATCCATAGGTTCACCCACCAGCGTTAGACAATGGCATTTGAGGTGAGATCCCTCTCGGCTCGGTCCTGTATTCCCGTAGTAGGTTGGAGACGCCCTTCAACTCTCACAAATCCCTCTCGAGTCAAATAGTCGAGGATCATCCACGCGTTCTCCTCCGGTGAGCGAGAGAGCGTGTCGAGTTTGATTTCAGGGTGCAAGGGTGGCTCATAAGGATCATCTATTCCTGTAAAGCCTTTAATCTCACCGCTTCTTGCTTTGGCATACACACCCTTAATATCGCGCTGCTCGCAAACTTCCAACGGAGTGTCAACGAACACCTCTATGAAGTGACCCTGACCGACCGTGTTCCGAATATCGCTGCGCGTCGCTTGGTAAGGACTAACCGCGGCGGCGAGTACCACTCCTCCATGCCGCACAATCTCGGCAGCCACGAAACCGATCCGTCTGATGTTAGTATCACGGTCTTCCTTGGAGAAGCCTAATCCCTTCGAGAGGTGCGTGCGTACAACATCGCCATCCAGCAGCGTTACACGTCTTCCATATTCCAACAGGAGAACCGTCAGTAGCTCAGCAGTTGTTGATTTACCGGCCCCGCTCAAACCAGTAAACCAGACACAGACTCCCTGTTGATGACGTGGCGGATAAGCTTGGGCTAGTATTTCCGCCACTTCGGGCCGTGTAAACCATTCGGGCAATTTTCGTCCTTTATTCAAGTACTCTTCACGCAGTTGTGTGCCGGAGATAGAAGCTATTCGCGCACCAGCGGGAGCATGAGTGGTTTCTTCATACCTTTCCTCTTCCGGTAAATAGACAAATTCTCGGAAAGGAATAAGGCCGACCCCTAACTCTTCACTGAATTGCGCTACCAGTCTTTGAGCATCATAGGGGCCATAAAAAGGCTTCCCCCCGGAATCGAATCCGGGACTCGCGTGATCCCGTCCAACAACCAAATAGTTCGCTCCATAGTTGCGTCGAATTAGAGCATGCCAAAGTGCTTCCCGAGGCCCGGCAAAACGCATCGCCAAGGGAAGAAGCGCAAGTAGAATTCGTTTGCGATCATAGTAATGTTGCGCCAAAGTGTTATAGGTTCTGACACGAGTGTAATGATCGACGTCGCCTGGCTTAGTCATGCCCACTACCGGATGCAGTAGTAAGACGCCGTCGATTTCCTGGGCTGCGCGTTTGGTCAACTCTTCGTGAACCCTGTGCAGTGGATTTCGCGTCTGAAAGGCGACTACGTTCGCCCTGCCGAATTCTTCAAGCCTTTCTCGAGTTTGCTTAGGGGTGAGCCGTAAGGCCTGGAAATCATAGTGTCGCGGCAGTTGCAGAACTTGCAACCGACCTGAAATATTAACCTTACTCCACCGGTGCATCTCCGATACGAGCGGATGCCGCAAGCTCTGTGTTCCGAGAACCAGCGCAGCCATTTCATCCAGATTCCACTCATAGACTTCGTGAATCGTCATGACCGCCAACAATTCATTGTGAGCATCGCGCAAAGCAATGTCTTGTTCCAAGATGGGCGCAAAGTCTGCTTCGATCGGCAGAGTAATAGGGATGGGAAACAGATGGCCGCTGCCCAAACGCATCTCATGGAGGACGCGTTGATAATCACTGAGGCCCATAAAATGGTCCAAGGGTGAGAAGGCTCCCACCGCCAACAACTCCATGTCACAGGCTGCGCGCTCCGATAATTGCATGGAAGGAAGCCCTTTGGCATATGAAATTAAGTCACTAAGGGCATCTCCGGGGACCATTAAGTCCACTAGCTGATCGCCGCAAGGTGGAATAAATAAATGCTTTGGCGTCGGTAAGTTTTTCATTCCTTTGAGTTGAAGATGAATTATAGAAGAGGACCCCTCTCAGGTTGGAATCGAGTAAACTCAGGGATTGCCGGTTAGCGAGTTTCCGACCATGTCCCAGTGAAATCACGCTGCCAAGCATTTTGTCTCAGATTGCAAAACTGTATGTGAGCTTAACAGGAGCTCGACTCTCCGAGGAGTGACTTTTGTTAACAAAGATCTTTGCCGAAATAACTTAGCCTTCGATAATTGAGCTGTCAAGCAAATTCCTTTTCATCTCTGATGATTGGGCCACAGACAGAACTGATTCTCGATCCCTCTGATTCCAATAAGCGATTGCCCAGCGTCCTTGTTCCGGCGAAAAGAACACAGTGGATTGTAGCGACCGCCAAGCATGCTTGTCCGCGGCCACGGGCGGGTTAGAGAGTCGCCCGCTCGCATTGACCACCGTCGAGCCATTCGTTAGCGCCGATAGTTTTGATTTCTCGTAGTTGCAACTCCTTCCCGGGCTTCGCGCGCTTCTTACCCTGATGTTCAGCAATGTTTGTCCTAAGTATTCAGTTTCAGAGGACATTTCCATGGCGAAATCTCCGGAAGGGATGTTCCGGAAAAGGATGCCCCAGGAAAATTGCCGCAGAAGTAGATGCAGAAATAGATTGACTAAGTGTGATTAGCAGCGTATCTTGCAGCCCTCAATGTTGGACGACTGGTAAGTTTGTTTCGCGACAGTTAATTTCAACATTCTCTGCATTGGAGTAATTAATGTCTTTCCGTATTTCTCCCCGTACCATTCTTCCAGTGATTAGAGTTTTGCGATCGTCAAAGCTGAAGCGTTTCAAGTCTGCCGGAAAGAAAGTCCTGCTGGTACGATGCCACGGATGTTTGATCAAACGTGTGCTTTTGGCGTCTACACGATGACTCCTAAAAGTGCTCTTCGGGCAATGCATTCCAAAAAGTAGTGGGATGCGCCGGTAACGGGTCGAATATCTTCAATCGCTTTGTTGAACTGAAGCGCAAATGCTTCGCGTGTTGGATTATGGCGCATCCGAGCTTTCACATATCGCATCTACGGATTCCTCAAATGGATCAATTCCTGCTATTTCAAACGATGCGCGGAGCGATTGACATTGCGCCTGGAGACATCATCCGGGGCCTTGGCCACCTCGGCGATTCCGAGGTAAGCGCGTTGAGTGAAGACGAGATTGAGACTTTGAAACGTCGCGGCTATCTGACGGAGTTATCTCCGCAGCAGGAACAAGAACAAGCGCGAACGATTCTACGCGTCCTGTCTGAGAAGCTTCAGTCACCCGTTGAACTGACCTTTCATTTGCAAACCGATGGCGGGCGGCAGTCGTCGCAGGATGACAGCGCCGCCGCTAGTCTGATTGACAGGCTCTTTTCATTAGCAGACAGGATTGCAGATGAACAGGGAAGGATGGTGACGAACGTGGAGATTCCCTTCGGGCATATTAATGCGCAATTGATGACCCGCATCCTTGATCAGGCCCAGGCTCACAACAGCATGGTTTTGCCGCAATTGACCTTTGCCGGGTTTGAAGCTCTAACGCCCTGGCTCAAGAGTGAGAACTTTCGCCATGCTTTGCTCGTCAGTGACCGAGAGAACCTGTCGCTTGCCGTTGAAGATGCTGCGAACAAGATCATCAGTTTTTTTGATCAGCAGGTTCATCCCTCCTGGAAATGCAATATTAGTGGCATGAGCTCACGCCAGCTTGAAACGATTCTCCTGATATTCGAGCGAGTTCGACAAAAATATGCATCGTTCACGCTTTGCCTTATTGGCGAGACGATCGATGAAACAGCGAGTGATAATTGGGTCACAATCAATGAAACCTCGCTACCCTTCATCAGCCCAGAGAACGAAATCGTGCTCAGCACTCTCTTCAGTTTCGTCTTGATGCCAAACCGCATCAACTACCAACCATTCTTTGCCCCCGGCTCACATAAACTCACTTGCGTTCTTGAGAGCAAACAAGTGACCTACGAGTCGCCCACCGGCGAAAAGATCGTTGGCGAATTCGATCAAGTAGAAGCGAGCTTTGAAGAGTCGATAACCCCGCCGGCAGTGGATAACGCCGCGGCAGAGGCCCTGATACAGCAGAGAGTCTCCTGTAAGTACGCTTTGCTCTGCCGTTGTAATCCCGACACGAGCGAATGCTCGCCCGGGATCAGCCTAAAATGTACTGAGGTCTTCGAGCAACGCTTACGGCAAGTTCTGCCGCTGCTTTTGTTCAACCTTAAAAAGAATAAACCTCGAGCCGTCGCGGGCGGCTACAACGCATGAGACCGGCTTTTATTTTCAGAGGGAGGTGCCCATGATGTCGTCTGAAAACGCCTCGCTGGGTTGGTTCGAGCTGCTTCCGTTGCACTTGCAAAAACTGGAGACGGCTTTGACCGAGCCTCGTTATATGGTGACACTCGTAGGCCAGGGAAAACGCTTCATGATCGCGCCGAAACTGGCTGATGTCATCGTTCAATTGCAGCAAAAGAAGTGCCCTGAAGAAGCAGCGCAAAACCTTTCTCTACTATGGCAGCAGGAAGTCGTTCCCGAAGTACTGCGCCAGATCATAGAGCAGCAAATGCTTCCTTCGGGCATGGTTTATCCGGCTGGACAAGAACCTCCCGTTCCCATCTCAAGCGCAGAGTTAAAGGCGAGGAATCGAAGACCGTTGTTTGAGCGGCTGCTGGTAGGTCAATTTCGCTGGCGAATGATGCCGCCCGATTTGGTGCGGAGGGTCTGTATGCCGTTAACCATTTTTTACGGACTCTTCTCGGCGCTCCTGGCGGGACTGCTGATCATCGCAACGCGCTGGTTGTTATATACGACTGTTGACCGCCACTTCATCGGTCAGGTGATGAGCGAGTTCACTCCAAATGAGTATTTGCTTTCGCTCCTTTTACTCATCATCGTGGTATTCATACACGAATTTGGACATGCCTCCGCGCAGCTTCGATTTGGCTTGCCCGCTGGGGGAATAGGCTTTCAGCTTTATCACTACATTCCGGCCTTCTTCGCGAACGTTGATGCGAGTTGGAGGCTCAAGCCGACCTCTCGAATGGTAGTGGACATCGGCGGCATCTACTTTCAGAGCGTAGCGGGCTCCCTGCTTTTCCTGGTTTATCTTCAGACACATTTTCTTCCTATTCTAACCACAGTAGTAGCGTCAGACGTTCTAAGCGTGGTGGCGCTCAATCCGTTCCTGCGTTTCGATGGTTACTGGCTAGTGGCTGACGCGCTGGCGGTGCCTAACCTGAACAACCTGTCGAAAAAATTGTGGGCGCAATTACGGCGGCGGTTCCTGCGGCAAGCAGTTGCAACTTCGGATGTTCCGCCAATCAGCCGAACGCGGGCAATCTTTGTCCTCTTGTATGGATTGATGAGGAATAGCTTCTGGTGCTTACTCATGGCGGTCCTAGCATTAAGAGCAGAAAGAGTTCTCGTGGGCGTTTGGGCCACACTTTCCAGGTTATCGGCACTTGAGCTTGAGGGTCTGAAAACGGGGAACGCGGCACTTGCCCTAGCGTCGCTGATCCGCCTAGTGCTGTTCATATTGCTCGTGCTCACGCTGAGCACCGTCGCTGCAGGGCTGGTTCTGAAATTTGCAAGGTGGTGCCGGATTCTCTGGGGCAAAGCATGGCGGAGCCGGGTAGAGGCAACTCTTAGCAGCATGCATCAAGCGTCGTAAGAATGGAGGAAGCAGGTGAAGCGGGCTAATGTCTTATGGATTTCGATTGACTCTTTGCGGAAAGATTTTCTGTACACCTACGCGCCACAGCTCAATCGTCATACCTTCCTGGATGAACTCGCCGGACAAGGCTGCATTTTTGACAACGCTTTTCCCGGAGGCAACTGGACTATGCCTTCCCACGCGAGCATGTTTACGGCCCTCGATGCCACCTCACACATGATTTGGAGTTGGCAACACCGCTTTCCGCCAGGGACACAAACCGCTTTCGATTACTTTCATCGATCTGGGTACGTCTCAGGCTGTTTCGCCGTCCCGCCTTTGGCAGCGTTATTTTCGGAATTACCCATTGACTACGTTGGCCAAAGCGATGCTCCAAATTTGTTCAAGTGCCTTGAGGATCCGAAGCCGTTTTTTGTCTTCTGGCATACCTTCAACGTCCATTACCCGTATGGGATCGTGGTGCCGAGAGATTTTGACGATGCCAAATCCGACTATGATTTGCCATCGCGGACACTGAACTATCTGCGACATCTAATCCTAACCGGGCAGACGGAAATTATCCGGGACTCTTACCGCCGCGAAGTGCAGCAAGCTGCGCGCTTCGTTCAGGGTTTGGTCACTAAGCTCAAGAGGCTCGGCAAATTTGAGAACACTTATTTCATTATCACGGCAGATCATGGCGAGACATGGCTGAAGGGTACGACGTTTCACAATAATTTTCAGGAGGGCGTTCTGAGGGTTCCATTAGCGGTGACGGGCCCGGGCATAGCGCGCTCCCGTGTGGCCTCGCCTGTCAGTCAAACAGACCTTCTACCCACTGTGCTGGAACTCTGCGAAGTGTCCTTTGACGAAGAGACCGCAGCCTTTGATGGGGTAAGTTTGCTGCCGAGATTCAACACTCCGTCTGGTGACTCCCCCCACGTCGTAATCGCAGGTCCGGATGGTGGGCGCGCGCGCCATCGTTACCTCGGCATTCGCGACTCAGAGTGGATGCTGGTCACAGCTTTGAATCACTGGTGCGAGAGTTTTCATCGGATCGCTGGTGAGGAAGTGTCAACCAATTTGTTGGATACATCCCTGCCGGAAGCAGGCCGTCGGGCGCTGGAAGAGTTTCGCGCGGTCGCGGAACGTCACGCCGAAAGATTACTCGGTAAGAAAGACAATCTTACCGAACTATCGAGTACGACGGAGAAAAAATTACGAGCACTCGGTTACGTATAGCGGAATCGGGAGCCGCTCAACGATATTGTCCGACCACATCGCTTGCTCCAAGGCATCGCGTGTCTTGATCAGGCAGCCGACGTGCAACAGACAATTCTGGTGGGATAACCGTCCCGCCAGATTCACCTAGGCGAGAGATAGACGAGAATTCGCCTTTTTCTCGCTCGACCCATAACTGAAAGAAAGGACACAGACATGAAATCGAACCGTATGTTTTCACTGAACCAGGTTTCGACGGAGTTCTCAGTTGAGGAGTTAGAGCCTCGCCTGGAGATGCAGATGCTCGGGATTGGTACTGACCCGGGCATTATTTTTGTCAGAGGTGGGACGATCATTATCATCATCACCTCTTCCACGTCGATTACGATTATCTAAGCAAGCCTTTCCAGCGGCGTTTTCGTCAAGGCCCGGGGCCTGGCGAAAACGCCGTCTGCCTTCCGAGTAGTTGACCGCCAAAATTCTCTGCTGATCTTGCTCAATGCGGAGTAGCGATACGCCATGGAGAACGGAACAAATGCGCAGATGAGTGACCAGCTTCTCGAACAGCTGGCCGCCAATCTCGATTCAGACGCTTTGCGGAAGGGGCGGGCCGTCGTCCTGGGACTTGACGGCGTTCCCTACTCGATGCTGAGAGACTTGATCTCTTGCGGCGTTATGCCTCAGATGGCTCGATTGGTTGAGGCCGGGACACTACAGCGCATGGAGTCAACCCTGCCCTGTGTCTCCTCGGTAGCCTGGACTTCTTTTCGTACCGGTGTGAATCCCGGACAGCACGGCATCACGGGCTTTACCGATCGCCGTCCAGGCACTTATAAGACGCATTTCCCCACCACGAAGAGTATTTTGCCAAGCACTTTCGATGAGTATGCCGACTTTACCGGGTTGAAGGTGGTGATGACTGGAATGCCGGTCAATTATCCCCCGGTCAACCTGAAAAATGGCATCTCCGTCGGCTGTTTTCTCTCTCCGTCAATTGAGAAAGCGGTTTGTGCGCCCGAGCTGTTAGACGAGTTGAAGCAGATGGATTATCGGTTGGATGTGAATACCTCGTTGGCTGCCGACCCGTCACTTTTTTTGGCTGATATTTTTTACGTGACTGAACGTTACCGTGAAGCCATGTTCAGGTTTTGGGACCAGCAGTCCTGGGACTTAATGATGATTCATTTTATGAGTACCGATCGTTTGCATCATTTCATGTGGGATCAGTATGAAGACCCGGCCGGTCCGTACCGTCAGGATTTTCTGAACCTGTACCGGCGGCTCGACGAAATCATCGGTGAGGTGGCTGCGCGCCTTGGTAAGGACACGCTGTTGATGATGCTCTCCGATCATGGTTTCTGCAGCGTTAAGCGCGAAGTCAACCTCAACGTGTGGCTACAACATGAAGGATTGTTACGGTTTCAAACCAGTACCCCCAAATCGCTGGAGGAGATTGATGGACGATCACAAGCTTACAGTCTCATTCCCGGACGGTTCTACATCAATCTTAAAGGGCGCGAGCCCCGCGGCTCAGTCGAACCGGGGGCAGAATATGAGGCTGTCCGTAACGATTTGATGGTCCGGCTGCTGGCATTGCGCGACCCCGACAACGGTGAACCAGTTATTCAGCGCGTGGAAAAGCGCGAGACATTATACGGAGAAGGTTGCAGCAGCGTGGCTCCCGACCTGGTCGCTTTGGCGCGCTATGGCTATGACTTGAAAGATCAGATTAGTGGTCGTGCGCTTTTTAAACCCGGCATGCTTAAGGGCATGCACACCTATGATGACGCTTTTCTCTTTGTCAATCGACGCGTAACAATTCCTGAGGGGATCAAGATTTACGAAGCTTCTCATATCGTCGGCGAGCATTGCCGGTGTCGCGGCCCGCGCCATTAACGCAAAAGTGGAGGTGCCCGAAAGTAGGAAGCGAATGGCGGATAGCAAATTCAGTCGCAGAAACTTTCTTCAAGTGGGCCTCGGCGCGTCGGCTGGGTTCGCCCTCTGGGAACTATACCGCCTGGGTATCAGCAACAAGATTAATCGGAACACAGCCTCTCTGCGGGCGTTTAATGAGATTGGTCTCGACCAAGGTCAATTGCGCAAGTTGCTGGACACTGCCCTGGCTGGGGGAGGGGAATATGCTGACATTTTTCTGGAGAACTCGCTGAGCAGTTACATTGCCTTTGACGGGGAACAATTTCAAAACTCGGGATTGGAATGCGTGTCCGGCGCTGCCGTCCGGGTGACATCTCGTGGATGCACGTCTTTTCGTGCCGTGAGTGACCTTTCATGGGAGAGCCTAGCCCAGGCGGCACGCGAGGCGGGTGCGTCAGCGCGTGCCGGTGTGCGAGTACAAATGCCAGAGCTGAAGCCTTTGCAGGTGCCCAATCTTTATCCCTGCGCTGCGCCCGCTTTGTTTGAGTCGATGAGTGAGAAGAAGAGAATTGTTAGCCGCGTCGTCGAGTCTGCCAAGAACGCTTATCAATATGTGCATTTCGCGCTCGCCAATTATCGCGACACGCTTCGCTTTCTGACCGTAGCAACGTCGGACGGCATCTCCGCGTACGACACCCAGCCGTTTTTGAAGATCATAATCTCGGTGGCGGCGTTTAATCCGGATAGTGGAAAGAAAGGGCTTGGCTTCTTCAACGGGGGCGGTCATTACGGACTCGAGTATTTCAAAGAGCACTCGCCGGAGCGTCTGGGCCAGCGCGCGGCGCAGATCGCCCGTAGTCAGTTGGAGGCCGTCGAGGCGCCTTCGGGCCAATTACCCGTCGTCTTGGGGCCGGCATACAGCGGCGTCTTGATGCACGAAGCTGTGGGTCATGGGTTGGAAGCTGATTTCAATCTCAAGGGCTACTCGACTTACTCGGGAAGGATCGGCGAGATCGTGGCTTCGCCATTGTGTACGATCTACGATGACGGACGACGCGCCGGCTTGAACGGCTCGATCAATTTTGACGACGAGGGTGTGGCCTCGTCGCGAACTCTCTTGATTGAGCGGGGGCGATTGGTCGGCTATATGCACAGTCGTGAAACGGGCGCCAAAATGAAGCTCCCGCTGACAGGTAACGGACGTCGGCAAGCGTTCAATTACCCGCCGCTCCCGCGGATGACCAACACCTACCTCGAAAAGGGCGAAACCCCTCACGACGAGATTATTCGTTCAGTCAAGTCCGGTATTTACGCGCCGGCTTTCGCTGGTGGCTCCGTCAACATTACGACTGGGGATTTCACCTTCGTGCCAATTGAAGCTTACTTGATCGAGAACGGGCGCCTAACCGCGCCGTTGGCAAACGTGATGCTGCTCGGTAACGGTCCAGAGCTATTGAATCGGGTCACCATGGTTGGCGACGATCTGGAAATCAGCGATAACCTCTGGGAGTGTGGTAAGCAGGGGCAAATGATTCCTGTGACCGTAGGCACTCCAACTATTAAGGTCGAGACAATGACAGTAGGTGGAGGTTTCAAGACATAAGGGGAAGCAGCTAGGCAGCTGGGAAAAGTCAATGACTGATAGGGAACTGGCAGAAAAGGCTGTTCGCTTATGTCAAAAGCGGGGAGCCGAACAAGCAGAGGCGCTGCTGATTCATCAGGAGGAAAAGGCCGCTGGTGTCTTCGATCAAGAGGTGCAGATTGATGGTGAGACCGCAACGGCGCACGCCATCTTGCGCATCTTTCGTGACAACCGGGGGGCAGTTATCCACGGAAACGTTTCTTCTGAAGAACTATTGGAATCTCTTGTCAATCAGGCTTTCGCTATTTTACAGGACACTTCACCCGATAAATACTTAGGGCCCGCGGACAGATCTGAGGTCGGCGCATTTGCCGGTGATTTGCAAATATACGATGAACAACTAGCTCGGATTCCCCTGAATCGGATGAAGGAAATTGCCCTGGCGGCGGAACAGGCGGTCAAGCAGCAAGATAGTCGGACGGAGCATCTGATCACGACTAACTTACAAGTGCAAACGGAGACCGTCAACTTGCACACCTCCGAGGGGTTTGCCGATAGCTACCAAAATACTGTTGCGACGCTGGTGATAAGTGCCGTCATGGACACTTACGCTGCCCCGATGGCTAGGCTTAATCCTGATGATCATAAAAGAAATTTAGTAGGTACAGCGACTGCCGTCACGCGTTCTCTTGATGGTTTGGATGTGGCAAAAACTGCTGAGCGCACCGTGCAGCGACTAACCCGCATGATCGGGGCGCGCTCGTCGCCGGCGGGGGAAGTTCCGGTGCTCTTTTCTCCTTTGGCGGCGCGCGGCATTGCCTCCATGTTGCTCCAATTGTGCAGCGGCCCAGCGTCCCTCTTCATCGAAGCGGCAACTCTCGGCAAAGTAGGCGAAGCCATTTGTTCGCCGCAACTCACGCTCGTGGACGATGCTACGAAGGCGAAAGGCATCGGCTCGATTCCGTTCGATCATGAGGGCGTCAAACCAACGAGGAAGATGGTCATTGAGAAGGGCGTACTACAGGGCTACCTGCTTAACAGTTATTACGCGCGGGCACTGCGCCGTCATTCTACGGGCAATGCCATCGCAAGCGGGGATGCTCGATTCGGCGTGCGTCACTCGAATGCTTACATCGAGGCCGGCCAGTCTGATCCGAACGACCTCGTGGCTGACCTTAAGCGGGGCCTTCTCGTCACCAGATTCCTTTCGTATTCGATGGCCCTGTCGAATAATTTCACTCAAGCCGCGGAGGGCTTCTGGATTGAAGATGGGAAATTGAGCCACCCGGTGCGTGCGGCCGCTATTGTCGCGCCACTGCATGAAATGCTTAAGAACATCGTGGCGGTCGGTAGAGATCTTGATGCTGACGCCGCTATCGCCAGCCCGACGTTATTGGTAAGCAAGATGAATGTCAGCCCTTTGATCTGATCCGCCATTTGTGCGGTTAACGAATTGGATCGCGCCTCAAAGTTGCGATCTGAGCATGGGACATACGGCAAAATAATCAGGAGGCAACAGACAATGCACCCACAATTTTTCTCGAAAGCGATCATCGTGATTTTTCTCATTCCGCTTGCACTCGGCGCGTGTGCTCAGGCAGCCCTCAACGTGGGCTCCGCGAGCCCGGCACAACCCGGCGCAACGGCGACACCAGCGTCGGTAGGGGATCAGACGTCAACTAGTGCCGCCCCGCCGCAAAGGGAAGCCCAAAACGGGGCGGCCAAGGACCCGTCGACGCCCGAACAAAGAGCTACGACTTCACAACTATCGACGGCCCGAGCTGACGGCCGGGCCGAAGAACTGCTTCGACAGGTACGCGAGACTCTTGGGGGTGAGACCAAGCTCAAAGAGATTCGGAGCTTTTCCGCTTCCGGCGCGTTCCGTCGTGTCAGCAACGATCAAGAGCAATCTGGAAATATGCGCTTGGATTCGTTGCTGCCGGATAAATTCAAAGTAACTGAAACACTAAACTTAATAGCAGGGATTGAAATCACCATCGTCAATGCTCTCAATGGCAATCAGGCTTGGACGGATACACAGTCAAGCGCAGGCAATGCGCAGGTCATGATGTTGCATCAGAAAGGGAATGAGCAAAATAACAATGATGAACAGGTCAAGAGTTTGCGAGCCGATCTTACGCGCTATATGCTCAGTCTGTTCTTGATCCCGCCGCCCGATGCTTCCATCCAGTTCATCTACGGTGGCGAAGCGGAAGCCGCAGACGGGAGCGCCGATATCATCGAGCTAAAGGGGGCGAATGGCTTCACAGCGCGTCTCTTTATTGATAAGAAGAGCCATAGACCATTGATGATGAGTTACCGTGAAGTCGTGATGCAAATGAAGACAATGAAACAATCGGGTGGTAACCGGGGGGACGTGGATAAAATCATCAAGGGCGCACAGGAAAAAACCGCTGCACCGAAGGAGTCAGATGTTGAGTTGCATTTCTCTGATTATCGCGCCGAGAAAGGCATTTCGCTGCCACACGTAATCGCCAAGACAGTTAACGGTCAGCCGTTTGAGGAATGGGTGGTTGGAAATTTCAAATTGAACCCCCCAGAGTTGAGTTCCCAGAAATTCGAGAAGGGCAAGTAGCCAGCAGAGTCTTGTTTGCCGTCCCCAAGCGCAAGCAAAGGCAATAAGCGTTCTTAGGAGTCTCGTGAAGATTTTGCTCCATATCATTAAGGCGCGACTCGGTGGGTCGCTGACGAAAGGATCGCGATGGCGTTTGCTCTTTTGCGCCGTGGCTCTGCTCCTGTTGACTGGCGTGCAGGCGGTGGCGCAGACGACCGGCGACAAGCGCGGCGACGCCTCGTTGATTGTCAGAATAGCCGACCAAAACGGCGCGGTAGTCGTTGCTGCTAAGATCCAGTTGAAAGGGGGAGCAGCAGCTGTCCGGATATCGGAAACGGACCAGCGGGGCCAAGTCACTTTCTCAGAATTGGCTTCCGGCAAATACCGTCTTCATGTCGAAGCCATCGGCTTTGAGCATCTCGATACGAATGAAATTACCGTTAAGTCCGGACCTAATCTTGTTGATTTGCAGCTTCACGTGGCTGAAGTGAAAGAAGAGGTCGCGGTCAAACAGAATCGGCGCGAGGCAATGACCGATCCCGAGGGGCCAGCTTTCACGACTATTCTGACCGCAGAACAGATCGCAAACCTGCCGGATGATCCCGATGAGTTCGAAAACGTTCTGCGCCAGATGGCCGGTCCCGGAGCCGTTATCCGGGTGAACGGATTTAGTGGTGGCAAGCTGCCTCCCAAATCGCAGATCCGCGAAATTCGCTTCAAGCTTAATCCGTATGCCGCCGAGAACCACGAGGCTGGATCGGTGGGCGTTGACATCTTCACCAAACCAGGGATGGATACGTGGCATGGAACGTTCAATTTCGGCTTTCGTGACGAGTCGCTCGCAGCCCGTAACGCTTTCGCCCGTCGCCGCGGGCCTGAGCAGTATCGTCGTTTCGGTCTGACCCTGGATGGCCCGCTATGGACAAAACGCACCTCGCTTTTCTTGGCCGCTGACGGAGCACTCTCGTTTGACTCGAAAACGATTGTCGCGGCCCTTCCCGAAGGCGGCTTGGCAGCACTAGCGCGTCTACCAGCGCGAGTACTCAACCTGTCAGTGCGAGTAGAACATGTATTAACCAAGTATCACACCCTACGCGCGGAATACCAACGCAATGCTTTGCAGCAAAACAACCTTGGAGTTGGCAATTTCGATCTACCTGAACGCGGCTTCTCTAGTCACCAGGTAGAGAACCTCTTACGTCTTTCGGATACAGGCCCGTTCCACAAGCGTTTCGTCAACGAAGTGCGTTTTCAGTTGCGCTGGCAAGAAAATGATTTGCAGCCAGCCAATCTTTCCCCGGCAATTCAGGTATTGAATGCTTTCAATCGCGGCGGGGCACAGAGCAACAGTTCGCGCCGAGTGCGCGAAGGAGAGTTCGCCGATAATCTTGATTTTGCCCACGGCAAACATACGATGAAAGTTGGTCTGCTGCTTGACGCATGGAAAGAAAGAATCGATGACCGAAAGAATGCTAATGGAACATTCATCTTTTCCAGCCTGGAGGCCTTTAACCTCGCTCGCCCTATCACTTTTACACAGCGCATCGGCTCGGTGCCAATCTCGTTTACGCAATACGAATTCGGTGGCTTTTGGCAGGACGATTTTCGCCTTCGTAAGAGTCTATCTTTGAGCTTCGGCTTTCGTTATGAGTTACAAAATTATGTGAAGGATCGCGATAGTGTTGCCCCGCGGTTCGGTCTGGTTTGGTCACCATTCGCCAACGGTAAAACGACCATTCGCGCCGGTGCGGGCCTGTTTTACAATTGGTTTGACACAGATGCTTACGAGCAGATCTTGCTTGTCGATGGACTGCATCAGCACGATCTCGTAATACGAAATCCGGGATTTCCCGATCCGCTAAGTGGGAACTCGATTAGCCTGCTGCCTCCCAGTCGGATCCAAGGCGCCATCGATTTGAGCCTGCCTTATATCGAACAGTTCTCGGTCGGCCTTGAGCGCCAATTGATGGGGAAATTACTGCTGCGCGCCAACTACCAGCATCAACGCGGGGTTCACCTGCTGCGTGGCCGTAATATCAATGCGCCGCTCCCGGGCGCGGGCCGTCCCATCCCGAACGAAGGCAACGTAACGCAGGTTGAATCATCGGCCAATTCCTGGTTGAACCAACTCAACATTAACATTAGTCCGCAGGCGCTCTCCGCGAGGCATATTTATTGGCTCATCAATTACTCCTGGTCGAAGGCCACGAATGAGGCCGACGGCCCCTTGAGTTTACCAGCCAATAACTTTGACCTGGTGGCCGAACGTGGCCCGGCGGCTTCTGATTCGCGCCACCGTCTGTTCGCAATTTCCAGTCTCCAAGTCTTCAAAGGTCTGCGGTTAGGTGCAATTTTTCGCGCCACATCGGCGACACCATACAATCTCACGACCGGCTTTGACAATAATGGCGATACCATAGTTAACGACCGGCCTGCCGGCGTTGGCCGCAACAGCGTCCGCGGAACTGCTCAATGGGACTTGAGCGCACGCCTGAGTTGGAGCTTAGGCTTCGGGAAGCAGCCGGAACAGAAAACGCAGGGGCAGGGGCCAACCGTCGTTCGCTCACGAAACGGTTCCGAGGCACTGGGCGCGTTGGCTTCGGGAGGAAGTGACAACCGTTACCGGATGCAGTTTTATCTTCAGACCTTCAATCTTTTCAATCACGTCAATCTAATAAACTTCTCTGGCGTCCAGACCTCACCCTTTTTCCGTCAAGCCACTGCCGCCCTGGCTGGCCGACGCATTGAATTGGGTGTCAATTTCAGTTTTTGAGTTTAGAAATTTAGCTAGTAAGATCCTATAAGTAGCCGAGGCTTTCCAGGCGACGCCGTATGACCGCTTCATCCTCCGGATCGTACGAGTCATCTTTAGGTGCGAGCCGATCGATCAATCCGAGGTCTTCAAGCCTCGATAAGATGTGGGCGGCGCTCTTTTCGGGCGTGACAACATCGGCTTCCACCACGATCTTAGGCTTAGGCGAGATTAGTTGCTCACCCATGCTATCTAAGCCAGGAGCATGACCGCTATCCCTGCCACTTGCCCTGTGACTTGGCTCCCTGATCTCCACCTCAACAACCGGTTGGAGACTATGGCGCAAGTCCTCCAGCGTTGTTGAACTCATTGAATTGACGGTGGCTAAGATGATGCGTCGAATATCGGCATCTTCATCGTCTTGCGTAGAATTCAAGCTCGATTTCAGGTTTGCTCTCAGAATCTCCTCATCGAGAGTTTGAACTTTAGATCCCCGTCGCTTCAACTCATCAGCAATTATTTGAGTAATAGTCGTCTTAACTGCGCTTGGTAGCCCTGTCAACCAAAGGGTGAATCCTCTTGAAGCCATTTTTCTATGCGACCTCCCCTTGCGAGCAAAGATTATATATTTTGCTCCAATATCGTCAATGAATAACTTTTCCAAATCGGATCTATCACTGCCCAGGTACGAAACACCGTTGCAACTTAGACATTTTCGGAGAATATCCAAATTCTCGGTGTTACAACCACGTTAATGAAAACTTTCATCGCAGTAGGGCTGTGGTAACGGTGGGAAAACGTAGTTTGTTTTTCCACGGTTTCCATAGTCCATTTTCATGTGCATCTCATAGACGATCACCATCGCGATCGTCAGTTAGTCGGCCGGCAA
>Ga0137401_10000310_pt1 | contig 18199 bp, 19 predicted proteins | sample CZOMad1_1_16fung_FD_108286 | JGI IMG/M metagenome (GOLD analysis project Ga0137401, IMG submission 108286) | Vadose zone soil fungal communities from Angelo Coast Range Reserve, California, USA - CZOMad1_1_16fungal (Illumina Assembly) | ecosystem: Environmental > Terrestrial > Soil > Vadose...
CAGGCGTTGGGTGACGAAATCAAAACATTTGCGGATCATCTCGACGGAGCTTTCTTGAATGCGGGCATAGCGACCTTCGGACCGTTCGACGCAGCAACGCCCAAGAACTATGACGACACGTTCAATGTGAACGTACGAGGTCTCTATTTCCAGCTTCAATCGCTGCTGCCTTTGTTAGGCAATCCGAGCTCGGTCGTATTCACGTCCTCCATCGCCGGTTCTATCGCCTTCGCCGGCACGTCAATCTATTCGGCGACCAAGGCTGCGGTCATTTCCCTCGGTAAGACTTTAGCGGTCGAGTTAGCCCCGCGCGGCGTCCGGGTGAATGTGTTGAGCCCCGGACCGATTGACACGCCGATATTAAAGAAAGTCGGCCTTCCTGCTGATCAGCAGAAAGGGTTTGAGGAAACGATTGTCGCCAAGTCGCTCTTGAAACGGTTCGGCACATCCGACGAAGTGGCCCGGGCGGCAAGATTCCTACTCTCGGAGGATTCGAGCAATATTACCGGCACGGAGCTAATCATCGACGGCGGCGTTCGACTGAACTGACCGTGCCCGAACTATCTCTTCCAAACGGAACGAAACAATCGCAGTCTGAGGCCGACAGATTTTTAAAAAGGCGAGGGTTCAATTCCGACCCTCGCCTCCAAGTTTTGATGCGCGTGCATCAAGGAGTTACGCCGGTCAGGGGCAGTAAAAGGGGTCAGTCAACAAATCTTGACAGACTTGGTCACCCGCGGAATCGAGATTCCGCGCGAGGCTGGATCGCCAAACATCTTAGAATACGAAGCGGGGCGAATTTCAGCGACAGATTCGACATTTCGAAAAAGATCTCAAATGACAGCTGATCTCGGTTAGAAGCTGGATAAAGTTTGTCAAGAATTGTTGACTGACCCCTTTTCGACAGCACGAACGATCGCCGATTTAGCCGGGAGCGACCGGATCTCAATGTCGACCACCCTTTCCGAAGCGGTGCAGTACCGGGCTTTGGATCGGAATCTGGAGTAGGGCGCTCCCAAAGGGAACTCATGCCAAGGCGCACACCCTTTTCTTATCAAAGACCAAGAATCCTAAACATCGGACATCGGCGTCGCCCCTTGGTAATTCGGCGACCAAATGCCAAAAGGCGGATCGGTGTCCTTAATGCGACGGTTTATTCGTCATATCTCAAAGTAACCTACTTCGAACGAAACGATGATCAATCTGCCCGATGATTTGACGCCTTCTCTCAGGGTCGTTAGTGTCGCCAACTTATGCCGTTAACGTCTTCAGACGCTACCAGCGATAGCTCATCGCTTTCGTTTTGGCAGGTGGTTATCGCAGCGATTCGAGGTGAACACCGGGATTATACCACTGAGACCCTTAATCGTGCCGTGGTCCTTTTGGCCATCCCGATGGTGCTCGAAATGGTGATGGAATCAATCTTTGCGCTAGCTGACGTATTCTGGGTTTCGCATCTCGGTAGTGACGCAGTTGCGGTAGTGGGGATCACCGAATCGATAATGACAGTTATTTACGCTGTCGCCATCGGCTTGTCTATGGCCGGCACGGCGACCGTAGCGCGTCGGGTCGGGGAAAAAGATCCGGATCGTGCGGCTACCTCGGCATTCCAGGTAATTCTGTTAGGTCTATTGGTGTCCGCGACATTGGGACTAGTTGGAGGTTCGTTTGGACCGGACATTCTGCGCAGTATGGGAGGTAATGAACATGTCGTTAGCATGGGCGGCAGTTTTTCGAGAATCATGCTAGGTGGGAACGCCACGGTTCTATTGATCTTTGTGATCAACGCTGTTTTCCGCGGAGCTGGTGATGCAGCGATAGCGATGCGGACGCTTTGGTTGGCTAACGCGATTAATATCTTGCTTGGCCCCTGTCTGGTCTTTGGTCTCGGCCCTTTCCCGGCGTTGGGGGTAACCGGGGCAGCGGTCGCTACCAACATTGGCCGGGGTTGCGGCGTATTGTATCAACTCTTTTACCTGACCGCACGCACGAACCGCGTCCGTATTCAATTGCGGCACTTGCATTTCGAGCTAGGACCAGCCCTCCAAATGCTGAAGCTGGCCGCTAACGGTACGATGCAAAACCTGGTGAACACGGCCAGTTGGATCGGGCTCGTCAAGATTCTTTCGCAATCGGGCAGCGCTGCGCTCGCGGGCTATACCATTGCAATTCGGGTTGTCATCTTCGCTATTCTGCCGGCCTGGGGACTGTCGAACGCGGGTGCGACATTGGTCGGCCAGAACCTCGGCGCGGCCAAACCCGACAGAGCGGAATCCGCGGCCTGGATTGCGGTTCGGTACAACGTTTTCTTCCTTAGCGCGATCGGGTTGCTTTTCATCGTATTCGCGGGGCCGATTGCCCGCTTGTTCACGGGTGACTCAGCAACGATGGCGTACGGCACTCAGGCGCTTTGGATTATAGGGCTCGGCTTTCCATTCTATGCCGCCGGGATTTGTCTAACTTCGGCTTTCAACGGTGCAGGTGATACCTGGACTCCGACGCTGCTCAATTTGTGCTGTTTCTGGCTATTTGAGATCCCGCTGGCCTGGCTGCTGGCCAATCATTTTGGTGCCGGTGCAACTGGAGTTTTCATTGCTATTCCCATTGCTTTTTCGATGCTGGCAATAGGAAGTGTCTTTCTCTTTCGACGGGGTCATTGGAAGCTGCAACGAGTCTAGCGTCATGCGAGCCTTCAGCTCGAACGAAATGACAAATAGCAGATAGCAAGGTGGATCCTAGGCGGCCGGATTCCGCACCTCTACTTGACCGGAGGCGGAGCCAATCACCACAGCACGGTCTCCTGAGCTCCAGGCTGCGGAGCTAATTGCTTCGCCAAGAGAAGTTTCATACAAAATGGGATACGCGATCTTTCCGGATCCCAGAGGGCGACAGTGCCGTCGGCACTGCCGCTGATCAGCGACATGCCGCGGGATTGCCATGCGAGCAGCGTCACCTTTTTGGTATGTCGATGCAGTTCCTTAGGCCGCGCGCCGCGAGGCCCTTTGCCCGACACGTCCCAAACGGCGACCACCTCGCGGCCTCCGGTCGCAAGGAAACGGCTCGTGGAATCCCAAGCTAGTTCTTTGATCTTGTTGGCATAGCCCGTCATGTTCAAGTCTTCTCCGACGCGGTAGGGCAGCTTCCAGAAATTCACAATGGCCTCTTGGGTGCCAGCCGCGAGATAGCGGGCGTTTGGACTCCAAGCCATCGAGAGAATGGAACCTTTCCAGCGGACCTCTTGGTGGGGCTCATTTTGGCTAAGCCGGTAAAATCGTGCTCCACCGTAGAATCCGGCGGCGATTCCTTTACTGTCTGGCCGCCAGCAGAGCGCAGAAATCGTGGTCGAGTGTTGGTCGTATTTCAGACATCTATCACCAGCGGTTTCCAGATACGCAACACTTTGCCCGCTCTCCCGGCTAACAGCGTACCGTCAGGTGACCATCGCGCCTGTTCGACCCAGGTTGACCGGTTTACGCCGCGTCGAAGGTCTCGAGCACAGTGCCCCGAGACCCATCCCACAGCCGAATTTTTCCGTCCCCTCCGTAGCTAGACCGCCTTCGGCCCAATCGAGCGTGAGCGCGCCTACAGTATGCGCTTGGGGCAACTCGTGGATGTCGACACCCTTTTCGCGCAGAAGCGTACTCATCCAATTGTTGAGTTTGCGCGGGTCAACCGGGCGCTCTTGGACGATGCCGTCGCTCGAGACAGTTGCATCGTGGGTGTGCCCGGGCGCAAATGCTTGACTGCGCATCGGCTCGACCCCCAGCCCACTACCATCTCGCGTAAGCTTCATCTCGAATTCGGTTGGAACGTGCTGCGTGAAGAATCCGTTCTCATCAGTCCTGGAAACATGCAGGGTGTAGTCGCCGCGGTTGCGCCCGAATACAAAGCTCTGCAGTTCAAGACTTGGCGCGAAGCCATCACCCACGGGAATCTTGCGTGACCCGCCGGTAAAACGACCCGATGCGTGGCGGCGCGCAATTTCGAATTCCTCGTCGCTTCCGCTCGCGATGGGGAGGAGAACAAAATCCATCTCCCGGTCGGCGCCCGGCTTGAAGTGGAAGCGGTATTCACCCACCTCCAAATGGTAGACACCGCCCCATTCGAAGGGTGACTCTTCCTCAAGGAAATCGGCGTCCAGTTCAAGCTTTGCGTCGAAATCGAAGGCACCCACGTTAAGCAGGCGATCAATATCGACTTCGGCGTCCAGATCAAGAGCCTCAGATCTGCGGACTGAGGAAAGGTAGGACGCCGACCAACTCGGCGAAACCTCATCTTTATATACGAGTTGGTATCGATTTTGCTCGGAAGCCGATGTCCCACAGTAAAAACTTAAGCTCCACCATGTCTGCTCGAAAGAAGACGAAATTGTGTCCAGCTAGTCAGTGGATCGCTCAAATATCGAGGCCTCCTTTGAGGTTCTTGGGGTTATCGTTGGCGATTTTTTTCTTAGCGTCAGCCAGCAAAGCTGATGATCTGTCCCACAAACTACCCACTCCCGATCACCCACTGAAAGTAAAGGTTGTAATCCTGACAACTTTCGAGATCGGCGCTGATACCGGAGATACGCCGGGGGAATTCCAATATTGGGTGGAACGGAGAAAGATGGATACGATCATCCCGCTGGCTAATGCCTTTCATGATATCAGAACAGATGGCACCGGTGTAATTGCTACTGTTACTGGAATGGCAACAGCGAATGCAGCGAGTTCCGTGATGGCATTAGGTACGGATCCGCGTTTCGATCTCTCCCGTGCTTATTGGATCGTAGCCGGAATCGCCGGGATTAATCCGAGCCGAGGCAGTCTCGGCAGTGCGGTATGGGCGGATTGTGTCGTCGATGGAGATGTCGCGTATGAAATCGATAGTCGGGAAATTCCAGGAAGCTGGTCGACTGGAGTGATTCCATGGGAGCGAACGAAGCCGTATGAGGAACCGCGGCCAACAGACATGCAGCAGTTATACTTGTTAGATCCGGCTCTGGTCGATTGGGCGGTCCGGGACACCCAGGATATCGTCTTGGATGACACTCCAGGGATGAAGAAAATGCGCGACGGCTACACCGGATTTAGCAAAGCCCAGGAGCCTCCCAAAATCGTGAAGGGGGCAACTCTTTCAACCAGCCGTTTCTGGGAAGGAGCGATGATGAGCAAATGGGCAGAAGATTGGGTCCGATACTGGAGTGCGGGAGCGAGCCAGTATTATACTACTGCCTGTGAGGATTCTGGGATTATGCGAGCTCTTACCAATTTGTCGAACGCCAAGAAAATCGATCTTAACCGGGTGCTGGTTCTACGCACCGCCAGCGATTACGATCAGCCGCCGCCGGGAGAAACTCCGGCCCAGAGCCTGGCGACAAAAGATAGCCCCGAACACTTAGGAGGGTTTCTACCTAGTCTCGAAGCGGCGTTTCGGGTCGGAAACAAGGTGGTTTCCGACATCGTGGATCACTGGGAAAAATACTCACTCGAGCTTCCGAAGTAGCGAGGAATTGGGAAGTGGCTGGTGATTAGGTTTCGCAGGCAAAAGATAGGATTCTATGATTCTGGTGACCGGTGCGACTGGGACTATCGGTCGTGAGCTTGTCCCCCGGCTTCTCGGGGCGGGCGAGCAGGTTCGTGTTTTCGTTCGCGACAAAGAAAAGGTGGACGAAAAACGGGTTGAGATCGCGGTGGGGGATTTGAGGCAACCGGCGGCGCTGGAACAAGCGCTTCGCGGCGTCGACCGGGTATTCCTGGTCGTTCTAGACATGGGTGCCCAACAGGATAAAAATGTCGTTGAAGCGGCAGCTCGCGTGGGGGTCAAGCACGTCGTGAAACTTTCCACGCTGAACGCGGGGCGCCCTAGACTCCAGCTCGATCGATGGCACTACGCGAAAGAAGAGCTTATTCGATCGAGATCTTTCCGCCAATCAGATATTCCCGAAACTGATCATCTGAGACGAGCTTTAAGCCCCGCGGGGTTCGGCGATTGCCGACCTTCCCACGACAGAATTGGATCTCGAGGTCCAAAATTGGTGTGGCATACCGACTGCTTGCGCTTTAACGTGTGAGGTCACGGCTTTTCGTGGCAGCAAATCCCCCCAAGCAACGTGCCAGAAAAACCTCTGCATTTTGACGCCGTTGTTCCGCGACAATGGCAATGCTCCTTCACCGCTTACCTGGTTGACCTATGAAAGCTGCGGTACTCCATCAGTATGATACCAGTCTCTCCAATCCGGATTTCGTCGCTCTAGAAGAAGTGGCGGAACCGGAAATCCAGAACCAAACGGACGTTGTGGTCCGAATTGGCGGTGCCGGAGTCTGCCGCACCGATCTCCATGTGATCGAAGGAATCTGGCGCCAGAAGGTCGATGTAAAATTGCCCTACATTATGGGGCATGAAAATGCGGGGTGGGTCGAAGAAGTGGGAAAGGCAGTTGATGGGTTTAAGCGTGGAGATCCAGTCATTTGCCACCCCCTCATTTCCAATTGTCATGCCCTCGCTGCCCGGCGCGGCAATGACATGCATGTCGAGGGCAGCGAATTTCCAGGAATCAGCACAAACGGAGGATATGCTGAATTGTTGCGCACCGGCGCGAGTTCGCTAATAAGGCTGCCCCGGACATTGGCTCCCAAAGATGTTGCTCCTCATGCCGATGCTGGTTTGACGGCGTATCACGTGGCTAAGAAAGCGGCTGGGCATCTTCTACCCGGGGATCGGGTCGTGGTGATTGGGGTAGGTGGCTTGGGCCATATTGGAATTCAAGTCCTCGCCGCCCTCTGTTCCGCGGATATCATCGCGGTGGATCGTTCGGAAATGGCGCTTTCGCTAGCTAAGGAGTGCGGCGCTCATCACACCGTTACTGCCGACGAACACCAAGTCGAGGCGGTCCAGGTTTTAACCGACGGAAGAGGCGCGGAAGCGGTAATCGATTTCGTCGGAGAAGGTAACTCAATCGAGATGGGCTTAGCGATGACCCGGAATAGCGGTGCGTATTACATTGTCGGGTACGGCGGAGAAATCCGGATTTCTGCCTTAGATATGATTTGTACCGAGAGGAGGATCATCGGTAACCTGGTGGGCAACTATTCGGAGTTAGTCGAGCTGATGGAACTAGCTAATCGGGGGAAGGTTAACTTGGCAACAAACTATTATAAATTGCAGGAAGCAAACCAAGCACTGCATGACTTACATCACGGGAAAATAAAGGGCCGCGCGGTACTCGTACCTTAATCCAAAATTAGATCACGTTAGCGACACCATGTTTACTACCAAATCCGGCGAAAAGATCTTTGTCGTCGACGGCCATGTCCATTTATGGGATGGCAGCGACGAAAACATCAAAAATCGATACGGCGAAGAGTTTATCAAATGCTTCTACGACTATCATAAGCTCAGCCCAAAGGAATACGTCTGGCCATACAAGAAATATCAAAAGTATACCGATGAAGATTTCGAGCAGGATGTATTCGAAAACGGTTATGTTGATTTTGCGATTTTCAATCCTCAATACCTGGGAGACTTTTATCACCAAGGCTTTTCCAACCTGGAACGAAATGAGGCGTTCAGAAAGAAGCATCCGGACCGAGTGATTACGAATGGCTTTTGGGATCCTCGAAATGAAGAGGCCGGGCTGAAACAGCTTGAGCAAGACGCGCAAAAGTTTGGTTGGCGAGGGGTCAAACTTTATACGGCAGAGTGGAAAGGAGACTCGAAAGGCTGGAAATTAACTGATCCTTGGTCATATCGGTACCTGGAGAAATCACAGGAGCTCGGGCTCAAGAATATTCACGTGCATAAAGGTCCGACCATTCGCCCCCTGAACAAGGATGCTTTCGACGTGGCCGACGTCGACGAAGTGGCGTCGCTCTTTCCGGATCTGAATTTTATCGTTGAACATTGTGGATTACCTCGGTTGAACGATTTTACGTTTATCGCGGCACAGGAACCGAATGTGTACGCCGGGTTGGCCGTGGCGATCGCACTGATCCATGCTCGTCCCCGTTACTTCAGTGAAATTATCAGCGAGCTAACCTTCTGGTTGGGACCTGATCGCATTCTTTTCGGCAGCGACTACGCGCTTTGGCAGCCGAAATGGATCATTGAGAAGTTCATGGACCTCGAACTACCAGAAGATCTCGCGGCAGAAACCGGTCCACTCACGCTTGAGACGAAGAAGAAGATTTTGGGTGAGAATGCGGCTCGGCTCTACCACATAGATATCGGTGAGCAAAACAAGCAGTTCGGCCTGCCGGTCTCCGATAAGACAGAGCCCGCAGGGACCACTGCGCCGGTTGCATAGGTTTTCCTTCAGTTATTGCTTAGATGGCCTGTCTTGATCGAAGAGAAGAGGTATGGTCGGCGCTCGACGCGGTCACTGACCCGGAAATCGACGAATCGGTCGTCTCCCTGGACTTCGTGACCGAGTTGAAGATCGATTCGAGCAACCGGGTTGAGATCGAATTCAGATTACCGACCTACTGGTGTGCGCCTAACTTTGCTTTCTTGATGGCTAGCGATATGAGAGATGCGGTAACCGCCCTGGAGTGGGTGAGGGACGTATCGGTGAGACTGTCTGATCATTTTAGCGCGGATCTGATTAATCGAAGTGTCGCTCTCCGGCAGGACTTCCGTGATGCTTTCCCCGGAGAGACAGATGATGATCTAAGCGCTATACGCCAAAAATTTCTAGGGCAAGCCTTCGAACGAAGACAAGAGTTACTGCTGCAGTGTCTCATAGCGCGCGGATACGGGCCAGACTGGATCGCGCGTGCTAGTCTCTCGGAGCTGATTGGTTTGGAGCTCGATCAGGAAGGAATTGCCCTGCGCAACCTTTACCTCTTCATTTTGCGCAAAATGGATCCCGACGCTGGAGAAGAGGCTCTGGCGTTCACAACGGCAAACAAGAGGCCATTGGATAACCAGGATTTAAGAACCTACTTGCGGAAAATTGCGGCGACTCGCCGAAACGCTGAATTTAACGGCTTCATCTGCCGAAGCCTGCTCAGTGAAAGAGTGAAAAGGGAGTCAGTCAGAAAATCCTGAACCGAGCGGAGAGATCTCACCGTCTGAGAAAAGTCGATAGCAGCGAACGTTGCGCCGGTCTCCTTAGGCAGCTTCGGTGAGTTTCGTTAGGCTATCATGCAGAGTCGACCATCCTTGTTCTCCCAATCTTCCGTGGAGCTTTTGCTGAGCTTGATCCCAAAGCGGAAGAGCCCGGTCCAGGCGATCCGCGCCGCGCTGCGTAAGCACGACATTCCGCGTGCGGCCGTCGACACTCTGTACCTTAATCAGGCCCTCCTTCTCAATTCCAGTTAGGCTGCGCGTGAGGGTCGTTCTTTCAAGGCCGAGCATGGTGGCTAACCGATTTAAGGGAATTCCGTCCGCGACACTGGCTGCCACCAGAACGGTGAACTGCGTGCTGCGCAGTCCGACAGGCCGCAGGGCCTCGTCATAGGCACGGGTTACTGCGCGGGCGGCCATGCGGACCTTCTGACAAGCGCACGTTGTTGCTGCATCCTGGGCAGTTACTGAAGCTTTCTCCGGCATAGTTTCAATACAGTTTGATGGTCTTAAGAGATAGCAAACGGGGTATCCGCGCCGCGATGTCGGAGGAGATCAGGCAGGTTGTTTTGCGGCCGAACGGAGCGCCAGAGACATTTTGGTAAGGGACGCCAAATGGAGCACGATCGATAGCGGGACCGCGAAAATCGGAATCGTCACCAGCGGGAAGGACCCAATGAGAAAGTCTGGAGCATCCAGCGAAAACATTTGGAAGCGGCTGGGCGCACTCAAGAATCCGGTCGCCAATGCCACGACGAGATCACTGATGCCAAACCAGTTCCAGAGCGTGACGAGTTGGTCGTTGCCCGAGTAGCGGGTGCCAATCAGTAAAGCAGCCAAACCGACCAGAAGATCACCGTAACCGGCCGGTAAGGCGAAGATTGCGGGTAACTGACCGCCAGCGTGAAGAACTAGGAACGTGGAGCCGAGTACCCGATAGAATTGAAAAGCGACGAGCTGACTCTGGGGTACGGCGGCGATGATCTCTCGAACCTGTTTCGATCCTCGGACAAAAAGCACCCCAACGAGGATTGGAATGCCAATGGCGAGGGCAATGTAGGGCACCGGCTGGTTAGCGGCGGAGCGGAAAATCCCTTGCCCGGCGAGGAACAAAGCGAGGGCGAGCCAACCGCAGAGAACGAAACCCAGCATCGAAACGATGCGAACGGTATCGGCTTTGGTCTTACCGAGGGTGAGCAAGGCGCGTCGTATGCCGAGCAGGAGAAGGAGTGCGATAATGATATCCGCTCCGACAATCACGACGGAAAGAGACCAGAACTGTGACCCGGCGAGCGAAAGAGTGCGCATGCACTAGTGTGTATACACGATTTCGCGGATGTCAATGTTGACCTTGGAGGTTTGTTGGCGGCGTTCGCTCGCGCCGATCACCAAGTTCCGGCGAAGGATCTGCCTTTCGGACACTCCACCATCCCGCCGGCTTCCAACCACTCTTGCAGCCCTCCCTTCAGCGAAGAAACATTTCGGTATCCCGCCCGTTGCAGTTGCTCCGCGGCCAGGGGACCTCGCTTGCCGACCGCACAATAGACAACGATCGGAATGGCCGGATCCGGTGCGATGTCTTGGATTCTTCGTTCCAAGGTAGCCCGACTGATGTGTCTGGCTCCATCGATGTGCCCGCTGATGAACTCTTCTTCTTCCCGAATATCGATTATGACTGGAAGCGGTTTGGTGCGCGCCAATTCGCGCGGCGTAATTTCGCGAACCGAGGCAGGTTGATTGTTGCCGGTACCGTTGAAGGGAGAATTGTTGGTGCTCATGGGATGCGTCTCAAATGGTCGGAAATACGGCGGTCTCTAGAAGGGCGGGAACTATTCCCACTAATTGAGTAGACTTTCGCGTGGCGCAACGCTTTTTTTTGCGATTATTAGATCAAAATTCTCGGCCGGACGCCCGATCGTTTTGAGTCGCGGCCGCATCGGGGGCGGGGCCAGGTGTTTTTCTCTGAAAACATTCAAAACCGGCTTCGTCAGCGAAATATTAGAACATATTTCTTGCAAGTTGTATTATTTTACGGAACGATGGATCTCTACAGTGAATCCGCCTCACACTTCCATTCACGCGACGCTGAAAACCGTCTTCGGTTTTGATACATTTCGCGAAGGCCAAGAAGCAATTATTTCTAAGATCCTCGAGGGGAAATCTGCGCTCGCTGTTTTTCCGACCGGTAGCGGCAAAAGTCTCTGTTACCAACTTAGTGCTCTTCACCTGGAAGGCCTGACTTTGGTCATTTCTCCCTTGATTGCGCTGATGAAAGACCAGATCGATTTCTTGGGCAAACACCATATTCCAGCCGCTCGACTTGATTCCAGCCTCGAGCTGGAGGAACTGCGACGCGTCGATTTAGATCTGCGGTCGGGTCGGCTTAAATTGCTATACGTCGCGCCCGAACGCTTCGCTAATGAGCGATTTATTCAAAAGCTGCGCCAACTTAAGATCTCGCTCATGGTGATTGATGAGGCGCACTGTATTTCAGAATGGGGTCACAACTTCCGTCCCGATTATCTAAAACTGGCGCGGTTGGCGCGCAGCCTCAAAGTTGGGCGAGTACTCACGCTCACCGCGACGGCGACACCGGCCGTCGCTCAGGATATTTGCCGCGAGTTTTCTATTAAGCCTGATGCCTTTATTCATACGGGCTTTTATCGTCCAAACCTGACCCTGGAAGTAACGCCGTGTCGTCCAAACCAACAGGTTGGCGTTTTGCTCGGCCGTTTCAAGGAGCGGCCGCGAGGTCCAACCATTGTTTACGTAACATTGCAACGGACGGCCGAAACGGTAGCTAATGATTTGAGCAAAACTGGATTTCCGGCTCGCGCCTACCATGCTGGTTTGGCCAATGACAAGCGAAGTGCGGTCCAGGACTGGTTCATGAATTCCTCAGACGCAATTGTGGTAGCGACGATCGCCTTTGGGATGGGAATCGACAAATCTGACATCCGATATGTCTACCACTACAACCTCCCGAAAAGCCTCGAAAACTATTCCCAGGAGATTGGGCGAGCAGGCCGCGATGGAAAGGCATCTATCTGCGAAATGCTGGCCTGCGGAAGTGATCTTACCGTCCTGGAGAACTTCACCTTTGGCGATACTCCCGACGCGGCTAGTATCGGTGCCATCACCGACCGCGTGTTCGCGAATGCGAGCGAATTTGATATTTCAGTTTTCGAGCTGTCGCGTGCCCATGATATGCGACCGCTAGTAGTTGAGACCTTGCTTACTTATCTCGAGTTGGCCGGGGTTATCGAAGCAACTGAACCGTTTTACAACGAGTACCAGTTTACATTGCACAAACCGTTGCAAGAAATTCTCACCCGATTCGATACTGCGCGTGCGGAATTTCTCGGCAGGCTCTTTGCCACCGCCAATAAAGCAGAGAAATGGTTTTCGCTCGATCTCGGTAAGGTCGTAGGCAAACTAAGAACGACGCGTAGCCGCGTCATCAAAGCCCTCTCCTTTTTGGAAGAACAAGGTGACCTGACTCTCAAGGTTGCGGGATTGCGGCAAGGCTATCGAATAAAGACGCACCCGGCTGATCCGCTGGCCCTGAAAAATGCGTTGATCGGACGGTTCGAAGCCCGAGAGCGCAACGACGTCAATCGTGTCCAACAAGTCGTACAATTGGTTGAACATTCCGGATGTATTGTGCGCTATCTGCTGGACCATTTCGGTGAGGAGATGGGACGGAATTGCGGGCATTGTTGCAACTGTTTGCGCACCTCGAGCGGAGCGATTCGCATCCGGAGAGAGACCGGCACGCCGAATTTAGATCAGTTTAAGATTGCGAGCCTACGCCAGAGTTATCCCGAGGCGTTAAGCTCACCCAGGCAGATAACCCGTTTCTTGTGCGGCCTGAATTCGCCGCTGCTCACCCATACGAAGCTGCACAAACATTCCGATTTTGGCGGTCTCGCAGGATTTCCGTTTCAAGCGGTGCTAAAGGCGGCGGATCGCTTCGCAGAGTCGCTCTCGGGCAAGTCGCCGCTACCGAGTAAAGGATCGCCGCGATTGAAAAGCTATTCAACGAAGTTGCCGTGATTCTATTAGTCCGTTCCTTTCCGGAGTGTCATTTTTTTATGAGTTTCGTCACTTTGCCTCTCCCAGCGAGTCATTGGATGGGCTAAATTGGACAGTATGTCCCCCCGAAAGAACAATTTCGGCAAAATCGTTTTTTGCCTTTTTCTCTCTCGTAACGCTCTTGAGCCGTAGCGCCCTTGGCGCCGATAGCTCGTACGATGGCGGCCAACCGACTCATGCAAAAGACCTGAAGGGCAAGAAGATTGTCCTGGCAGACGTGCCGAAACTCATTGGAATTGGCTACTTCGCAGCCACGACCAAGGGAGAGGCTGAAGCGGCCACGGAGCTGACGAAGAACGGTCTCCCGACTGAGGTGACCACCGACGCGCCAACAGAAGCGGCGATTCAGAAGCAGATCGAATATATCGACAATGATATTTCTCGCGGCATGGATGGCATTTTGTTTGCCGCTAAAGTATCGAGAATTCGGCCCCGGCCCTAGATTAGGGCTTTGGACGGTGCGCAGCGGGATAGCTCAAGACCCTGCGTCTCGCTGACAGCACTCTCAGGGCGCGGAAGTAGAAATAAAATCCGCCAGACATTCCGGCTAACGCTAAAAAGAGATATAGCCCGGCTTTAAACGCGTTTTCCTGATTGTAAAGCAAGCCGACTGATGCCAAAGCCGCGCCCAGGCAGATGCAACTGCCAATCACATAGGCCAGTAGGCGAAGTAGCTTCTCGAAGATGGTCGATCGCATCGGATCCCTCAGTAACCATTGTAAGATGGTAAAGAGGGATAAGACAATGTTTTGGTTGGTGGTGATTGCTACCTTAGTTTGATCACAGCTCCGACCGACGGGATCGGCGCAGAAGCAAGACATCTGTTTGCCGTGCAGAGTTTTCGGAATTACAGGTTCATTTTATGACGCACACTGGTCTTCCACCGCGCGCCAATCCTTGGCTCAATGATATCGTTAGTTACATTCCGGGAAAGCCGATTGAGGACGTCGCGCGAGAGCTAGGTCTCAAGCCCGAACAGATCATCAAGCTAGCCTCAAACGAAAATCCCCTTGGTCCTTCGCCCAAGGCGGTAGCGGCGATGCAGGAAGCGCTGCTCAACGCTCATTACTATCCAGACGGCGGAGGCTACCATTTACGCACGGCTATCGCAGAGAAATTTCAGGTCGCGCTGGATAATGTCATCCTCGGAAATGGATCGAACGAAATCATCGAATTCCTGGGACACGCTTTTCTGCGGCCGGGCGACAACATTATCGTCGCGGATCATGCGTTCGTTGTTTACAAGCTCATGGCGCAGCTTTTCGGAGCAAAGGCGATCGAAGTTCCAGATCCGGAATTGACTGCTGACGTCGACGCCATGGCGCGAGCCGTGACTGCACGGACGAAATTAATCTACCTGTCCAACCCGAATAATCCGACCGGAACCATGGTAAACGATGCGGCGATCGAACGACTGATCGAACAAGTTTCCCGGGAGGTAATTATCGTGTTGGACGAGGCATACTACGAGTTCTTGCCGGATCCTCCGCCAACGTTGCGCTACATTCATGATCATGAAAATGTGATCGTCCTGCGGACCTTTTCCAAAATACAGGGCTTAGCGGCGCTTCGGATTGGATACGGGCTAGCGCATCCTCAGTTAATTCGAGTTCTGCAAAAATGCCGGCAGCCCTTCAACGCCAACACCATCGGTCAAATTGGAGCGATGGCGGGGTTGCACGATACAGAACATCAGGAACGTACCCGCCGGGTTACCTTTGAAGGTCGACGCTTTTTAGAAGAGGGATTTAGAAAACGCGGCCTGGAGTATGTACCGAGCTCGGCAAATTTTGTTCTGGTCAAAGTAGGAGACGGCAAGGAGATTTTCCAGAGACTGCTTAGCAGAGGGACCATTGTGCGAGCGACCGGCGAGTACAAGCTGCCGGAATGGGTACGCGTCAGCGTCGGAACCATGGATCAGAACCGCAGGTTCTTTGCCGACTTGGACGCGGTTCTGGCGGAGTTATAGGGGAGGGTCCGTCCCGTTGGCCGTCAACCGGACAAGCTTTCACCAGTGGGCGAGCGGCTTCCATTGGGAAGGGCCGGCCTGTGCAATATTGTACTGAACGAGTTGCGCTGTCAGGTATTCCTCATCGGATTCGGCCGGGTTCTGTTCGACTTCGATGGTAAGTTCCGATGGCAGCATGCCCGAAACTATTCCAGCCGCGCCCAGTCTGATTCAAGCGAAATGGAATCGGCACTAGTTCCAATCAAATCTGTGCTTTAGTTGCGGAATATGACCCTGGAAGACACAATTGCAGCGATCGCCACGCCGGTAGGCGAGGGAGCAATTGCGGTGCTCCGCCTCTCGGGGAGCGAGGCGAAAGCGATTGTGAGCAGCATTTTTCGTGACGGTACAAGCGTCGCAGAGTGGGAACCACGACGCCTTTACCTGGGCGAAGTTTGGAGCCAGGATGGAAAAATTGATCAAGTTTTGGGGACCTATTTCCGTGCGCCGCACAGTTACACCGGCCAAGACCTGATTGAAATTAGTTGTCATGGCGGAATCTTAGTGACCCGTCAAATTCTTGCTCTGCTCTTGCGGTCCGGCGCTAGAGCAGCCGAGCCAGGAGAATTTACTCAGCGGGCTTTCTTAAACGGAAAGATGGATTTGACCCAGGCTGAGGCGGTCATGGACGTCATTCATGCCCAGACCGAATTGGCTTTGCGCGCGGCCAATGAGCAACTTGCTGGCCGCCTTGGATCGGAGCTTCGCCAACTACAAGATGCGCTTCTCACGACGCTCGCGCACGTCGAGGCCTACATCGATTTTCCGGACGAGCAAATTGATCCTGACACCGGCGTTACACTGAACGAGCGGTTGAAAGATATTGGGCGACGCTTGCAGCGCTTGTTAGGGACTGCTGAACAAGGGCGTATCTTGCGGCATGGCTTACGGACAGTAATCTATGGCGAACCGAATGTGGGTAAATCAAGTTTGCTAAATCTGCTGCTCGGTTACGACCGAGCGATAGTCAGCGAAATTCCCGGTACAACGCGTGACACCATCGAGGACACAATCAATTTCCATGGTATTCCGGTTCGACTAATTGATACTGCCGGAGCGCGAGAGTCCCGTGATCGAGTGGAACAGGAAGGCATTCGGCGTACTCGCGTTGAGTTGGAGCAAGCCGATCTGATTCTTCATATGGTTGATGCGAGCAGCCCCGGCAAAGAGAATATTCGCTCAGATCAGAAGCGGCTTTTGATCCTAAACAAGGTTGACCTTGGCCTCCATCCTGATTGGAAAGGTGTGGACGGAATCCGTTTTTCCTGCAAGACCGACTTCGGCCGCGAAGCGCTGGAGAATAAGATTCGAAACCGGGTGGTCGGTGGCGAGGTGTCACTACAGAATTCCCATATTGCAATCAGTGCCCGCCATCAATCTTGCTTGCACGCGGCCGAGCAAGCGGTGAACAAGGCGAGCGAAGGGATAGCGCAAAGCCAGCTGCCAGAGCTTATAGCAGTTGATTTACGTAGTGCGCTCGATGAAATCGGTGATGTGGTTGGCAAGCACGATACTGAAGATTTGCTGGAAAAGATCTTCAGCGAGTTCTGCATTGGGAAATGACTGAGTTTCCGATGGGAACGATTTATGAACGGTTTGTGCGGCCTTTGCTGTTTCAGCTTGATCCGGAAACGGCTCATCATTTGGCGGTCAGGTGTCTCGAGCTATCATCGCTGGCTCCATCGATTTGGCAGCTAGTTCAGGCCAAGCCGGATCCAAGACTCTCCAAAGATCTCTTTGGTCTTCATTTTCCCAACCCAATCGGATTGGCCGCTGGTTTTGACAAAAACGCGGTCGCCCTACCGGCGTGGGCTGGATTGGGATTCGGTTTTGCTGAGGTCGGAACGATCACATCAGTTAGGCAGGACGGAAATCCCAAGCCCCGGATTTTTCGGATTCCAGAGAGCGAGGCCCTAATCAACCGGCTCGGGTTCAACAATGAAGGCGCTGAACGGATTGCGTTGCGCCTGGAAGGGCTAAAGAAATCGGGGCGATGGCCGAGAATTCCGGTCGGAATAAATTTGGGCAAGTCGAGAACGGTTCCATTGGAGAAGGCGGCAGAAGATTACGGTCGAGCTTTCAAGTCGCTCTCGCACCTGGGTGATTACTTTGTATTGAATGTCAGTTCGCCCAATACGCCGGGCTTGCGCCAGTTGCAGGAACGCGACGCCATTAAGGAGTTGTTCTCGGTCGTCGGCAGTGAGGCAGCCGGTAAGCCGATATTGGTCAAGATTGCCCCTGATCTAGATTGGCGACAAGTTGAGTCCGTTTTGGAGATGGCGGAGAGCCAGGGGTTGAATGGAGTAATCGCCACCAATACTACGACTGATCATACCGCTATTCCCGCCCGATTTCGGACGGAGGGAGGACTGAGCGGCTTACCGCTACGAAGAAGAGCTATGGAAGTCCTTCAGTTCGTCAAAGAGCGATCTAAGCTTCCGGTTATTTCGGTAGGCGGGATCATGAGTGCAGAGGAAGCTCTTCGCCGGCTGGATATAGGAGCTGATTTGGTCCAGATCTATACCGGCTTTATCTATCGGGGTCCCGGTCTGATTAGAGAGATCTTGAAAGGATTTCCAGCAGAGTTGAAGTCATTGGAGCCGCCCGGTTAAGCAGACGGCTCGTCCCCATTTTTACCGAGGGCAATGCGACCCTGCGCAGAATTGGGCTAAGTCTTAGCGGCGGCGAAAATCGCGATCTCGCCCGCGTCGATTATCTTTGCCGCCTCCTCCGCGAGAAGAGGGTTCGTTCGTATAAAACCGGTCCTGCCGTGGTTCCGGTGGGCGAGCCTCATTGACAGTAAGCTGGCGATTATCGAGCGAGTACCCATTGAATTTGCTGATGGCTTCGCTGGCCTGCTCATTCGATTCCATGGTTACAAAACCAAACCCCCGAGATTTTCCGGTGAATTTGTCCTGGATGATTTTGACATCAACGACCGTTCCAACCTGTCCAAACAGATCCTGTAGATCGAGTTCGGTCGTAGCGAAGGAAAGATTTCCTACGTATAATTTAGCTGACATATTGTGAGTTCTTCAGGGACGCCTCCTC
>Ga0137401_10000312_pt1 | contig 18125 bp, 12 predicted proteins | sample CZOMad1_1_16fung_FD_108286 | JGI IMG/M metagenome (GOLD analysis project Ga0137401, IMG submission 108286) | Vadose zone soil fungal communities from Angelo Coast Range Reserve, California, USA - CZOMad1_1_16fungal (Illumina Assembly) | ecosystem: Environmental > Terrestrial > Soil > Vadose...
CGCGTTCGACTGATTCACCAGCGATTCGACCGCTCTCAGCACATAGGGCTCCGTACCGAATATCTCGAGCGGGTTCTCGCCGCTCACGATCTCCACCTGACCGTCGCGCAGAATTGCACGCCCATGCTTGCCGGCGAGATTTACACCCCCGCGCGAAATCGTGGCCACCAGGCCAATTCCAGGATGCGCGATCAGCCGATCATGCAGCCGCGCCCAGCGCGCGTCGGCCGTGATCTGCTCGAGGGAAAGCCGCTGCTCCGTCGCGGCGAAGTACACCAGCGCCAGGCACGAGCTGTACGTCACCACGACGTCATTCGTGCGATCGACGCGGTACTTCTCCGGGAAAATGATCTCCCGCAAGCCATAGCGACTTCTCAGCCAGTCGCGGAATCTGCGAATGGCGCCCCTCGCGCCGAACGATGCCGGCGTCAGCTGCGCGACCGCTTCCACCACCTCCGGACCGATGTCCGAGTATTCGGTGTCCTCGGAGTAACTCGCCAACGACCGCGGCGGTTCTGCGCCCTTCACCAGGGTCTCGTCCAGAATCAGCTGCACCGTGGTGCCAAGCGATTCACCGTACTGCACCCGGTAGCTGAGCGCCGGAGTCATCCCGTGATCGGACAGAATGACCAGATCGTATCCACGTCCACCCGCCAGCTGCGCCATCCTCCAGATCTCGGCGATCCGCGCATCGGTGCGACGCAGGTCCACGAGCGCCTGTTTACTCGACGGACCAAAGTGATGCGCCAGCTCGTCGTACTGCATGAACGTGCTGTAGATGATGGGCACGCCCAGATAGACGTCGAGCAGAATCGCCATTGTCTGCAGCTCGCGCACGACGACGTTGCTGAGGATGCGGATGAACGGAAAAATCCCTTCCGAATGGGTGACACGTCCCGCCAGCTCGCCCCTCGCCCGCTCCCACTCCTCGAGTAGCCACTCGAATGCGCCCTGGAGAACCATGCGCGCCATGCGAATTGGATGGAGCGCCATGAGCAGCGCCATCCGCGTACCGCCGAGGCGACGGTACACGGACATCTTTTCCCGCGTGGCTACGGTGAAGGCGACTGTCTGCGCATCGCCATCGAGCAGATTCACGTAGCTCGAGCCGCCCGCAAGCGCGCCCGGCGAATGAATGCGATCGCGAATGTATTGCACGCCGTGTGGCGCATTGCACGTGATGACCTTTCGCGCCGCCTTGTCGTAGAAGCGGAACGCCGGGATCCCCTCGTTCTCTCCGTGAAACATCCCCGCCTGGCAGTAGGGCGTCGCTGAGGGCAGTCCGCAGAACCAGCGTCTGAGAGCAAATCCCTCGCGCAGCAGGCGCGAGATTGTCGGGCACAGGCCGAGCTCGAGCGCGCGCCTGAGATCCGAGTACGCGAGCGCGTCGATCTGAAGCATGATGAGACCGCGTTGCGGTGGACGCGGACGCTTCTCCCGAGCGAATGCGCGGTACTTCGTTCGATAGTACCACTGGAGCAGCGGGCCGGCGCGCGGACGCGCACGGCGCTCCATTATGCCAGGTGGAGTTCGATCAGTCGTAAAAGCTCGGCGATTGGGACAGGCTTGAGGAGAACTTCCGCGCAACCTGCCTCGAGACACCTCCGGCGCGAACCGCTATCGTTGTGGCCGGTCATGGCCAGCGTCGATCGGGGAAGGGAGCTACGCGAACGGAGCGCGTCGAGGACCTCGAGGCCGTTTCCATCAGGCAGAGTGAGATCGAGCAGCATTAAATCGACGGGCCCTGAGGCGCCCCGCTCGACCGCTTCGGCGACGCTCGCGGCCGCGTCAACCTCATAACCCGCAGCGGTGAACAGAACGCGAAGCGCGTCCGTGACGAGTGGACTGTCCTCCACGATCAGAATGCGCGCCGGCACTTAGTCGCGCGGCGGGTTGAGCGGCAGCGTGAAGAAAAATCTGCTCCCTTTGCCGAGCTCGCTTTCGACCCAGATCCGTCCCGAATGCAGCTCGACGAGATTGCGCGCGATCGCGAGGCCGAGACCCGTACCGTGATGCGGACGCGACGGTGATGCGTCGACTTGCGCGAATTCACGGAACACCAGCTCGTAGTGTGCTCTCGCGATTCCGCGGCCGTTGTCGCCGACTTCGACCACGAGCTCGTCCCCGTTCCGCCCGCGGCGCGAGAAGGAGATCCAGATCCGGCCTCCGTCTGGCGTGAACTTGATTGCGTTGCCGATGAGATTTCCGAGGACGTGCTTGATCTTGTCGCGATCGGCGTAGACCTGCGGTAGATCGTCCCCGTTGAGTCGCTCGATCGTGAGATGCTTCTTGGCCGCCAATGCCTGGTTGAGTGTCCGCACCTGGTCGACGAGCTCGGTGATGTCGAAGTCCGTGCGGACGAGATTGACCTGGTCGCTCGCGCTCCGCACGTAGGTGAGGATCTCGTCGATCATGTCTATCAGCTGCTGTCCGCCGCTCACTATTCCGGTGACGCTGTCGCGCTGCTTCTGATTCAGCTCGCCCAGCATGCCCTCGCGCAGTATCTCGGCGTGCGTGATGATCGCGGCGAGCGGCGTCCGTAGATCGTGGGAGACATTGGAGAGGAACTGCGTCTTGAGCGCGTCGCGGGCGCGAAGCTCCTCGATTGTCTGCTGCGCTTCCCTCGCCTGGGCCTCGAGCGTTTTCACTCGCTTCGTCGGGCTGGAATCGAGCCGGTCGGCCATGCTCATATTGTACTCGCCGTGACATCCGTTGCCAACGCATCCGACTCGACGGAGTCGAGCAGCTGCTGTCGCCGCAGCAGCGACCAGTAGCGTCCGCGTAACGCCATGAGCTCGGAATGGCGTCCCTGCTCGACCACCATTCCTTTCTCGAGCACGATGATCCACGACGCGTCCCGTATCGCGCTTATCCGGTGCGATGCGATCAGCGCCGTCCGTCCAGCCAGCGCTTCGCGAAGGGCGCGCAGAATCTCCGCTTCGGTGTGCGTGTCAACTGCCGACAGCGCATCATCGAGCAGAACGATGCTGGGCTTCTTGGCCAGCGCGCGAGCGAGGGAGGCGCGCTGCTTCTGTCCGCCTGACAGATTGATTCCGCGCTCGCCGAGTATCGTCTCGTACCGTCCGGGAAACTGTTCGATCGTCTCGTCGAGCTGCGCGACTCCCGCCGCCCACTCTCCCGTTTCGGTCAGTCCGCTGGTGCCGTACGATAGGTTGGATCCGATGGTGTCGCTGAAGAGGAGGCTCTCCTGCGGCACAAATCCGATGTCCTGCCTCAGCTCCGCGGGCACGACGTTTCTCGTCGGAACTCCGTCGATCAGTATCTCTCCCTCCTGCGGATCGTACATGCGCGGGATGAGATCGATCAGCGCACTCTTTCCGCTTCCCGTCGCGCCGACGACGCCGAATGTCGATCCCGCCGGAACGGTGAAGCTCACGTTGCGCAGAACCCAGCGCGGCTCACTGGGCGTGTCGGAGGGATAGTGGAATCCGACATTTCGAAATTCGATCGTGCGACCGAGCGCCGCTGGCGGGAGGTGCTGGCGAGGCTCTTCACCGTTGATGGTCGGCTTTGCATCGAGGATCTCTGCCAACCGTCCCATCGACGCGTCGCCGCGCTGAAAAAGATTGACGACCCAGCCCAACGCGATCATTGGCCAGGTCAACATCGTGAGGTACATGCCGAACGCGACGAACGAGCCGACTGAGATTGTGCCTCTGATTGCGAGCGCTCCTCCTGCTCCGAGCACGATGACCGCGCCGAGTCCTCCAAAGAAGGCGAACAGCGGATTAAGCGTTCCCCACAGCCTCACCAGGGACATGTTGATCGTGAGATATTGATCGTTGATCGCGCCGAATCTCGCTATCTCGGCGGCTTCCTGACGATACGCGCGGACGATTCGCGCGCCGGAGAGATTTTCCTGGGCCCGAGTAGTGAGCGTCGAAAACTGTTCCTGCACGGCCTCGAAGCGGTCGTGGATCGCTTTCCCCATTTTGATCGTGAGGACCGGGAGGAAGAGCGTCGGGAGCAGCGCAAGCAGCGTGAGCCTGACGTCGATCCGGAGCATGAAGTAAAGCGCGAAGACCCCGCCGGTGATGGTATTGGCGAGGTACATCACGGCTGGCCCTAGAGCCGTCCGCACCGCGCTGAGGTCGTTGGTGAGACGGGCCATGATGTCGCCGGTCCGCGTTTGTGCAAAGTAAGCCGCGTCGAGCGTCTCCAGATGTGTGAAGAGATCGTTGCGCAGATCGTACTCCATCTTGCGGCTGACGCCGTTCATGATCTCGCGCATCCCGTACCTGAATCCGCCGCCGACGATGGCGGCGAGAACAATCAACCCACTGAGCTTCCACACGGTGCTCATCGGGGCGCCCGCTCCGATCGCGTCGATCGCTCGTCGCAGGACCCACGGGATGACACTCGTGATCGCCGATGACGCGAGGACGATCAGAAGGCCTGTTGTAAAGGAGATCCAGTAGGGCTTGTAATATGGCGCAGCGATTCGGAGATTCTTCATATATGGCATATGGATTGCCGTCCATACATACTCATGAGCTTGGTGAAAACCAGGCGCTCATCACACGATGGAGGAGGCTTAATGGTGCAATATATTCCCCGGTTTAGTGCGTCGCTCGCGCTCTCGCTCGCGCTATTCGCAGGTGCGTGCTCAAAAAGTGACAACACAGCCGCTGCGGATTCGGCGCTGAACAAGGACATTCAGCTCGCGAATCGAGACACCAGCGCGCAACCCGCGCTGACCGACGTTCCAGCCGGCACGGCCGCCAATCCGGCGCCGGGCACGACGACTACGACTAAGACCACGACGACCAGGACCACGACGCCCACAACCAGGACGCCGACCACCACGACGCGCAAGCCGACGACCTCGGTCACGTCGAGTGGCAACACCGTGACACGTAACAGCGCGGGCGCGGCGGCGAAAGTCGGAACGATTCCGGCGGGCGCCACGCTCAACCTCGCGGCGGGCTCCAAGGTCTGCACCAACACCAACCACATCGGTGATCGCTTCAACGCGAGTTTGACTAACGCCGTTACCGGATCGAATGGCGCGGTGATCCCCGCCGGCGCGACCGCGGTCGTCGAAGTGACGGAGCTCAAGCGCAGCGAGAACGCCAACGACAACGTCATCATGGGCTTCCGTGTCGTCTCGGTCAATTTCGGCGGCCACACCTACCCGATCAGCGCGACCACCGTCAGTGCTGACGTGAGCAAGGTGAAGAATCAGCCCAAGGGCAAGGATGTCCAGAAGGTCGTCGGTGGCGCGGCAATCGGCGCGATCGCCGGACAGATTCTCGGACACAGCACCAAAGCCACGGTCATTGGAGGCGCTGTGGGCGCCGCGGCCGGAGCTGGCGCCGCTGCTGCGACCGCGAACTACGAAGGCTGCGTGAACTCTGGCAGCCGCATCACCGCTACGCTCAGCCAGGCGACTCAGGTCAACATCTGAGAAGCCCCATCGGTAACTGAAAAAAACCGGCGTGAGAAATCACGCCGGTTTTTTTTGCGCTCTGAAATTCGCGGGGCGCCGGCTAACCCGGATCAGAAGTTCGCTCGAGCAAGACTTTCCTCGGCGCCTAGTAGCCGACGGCGCCGCCGCGCGATCTAGGGTCGTCCATTCCCTCGTAGCCGCCCTTCACACGCATAATCGATGCGGCGGATGCGATCCCACTCAGCTCATAGACGTGGTGCCCCATGGCCGTCAGCCGAGCGATCACCGAGGGGTCGAAGCCTCCAGCCTCGACGCGAATCGAATCGGGAAGGGACTGATGATGTATCCGCGGCGCGCTCATAGCATCCGCCAGCGACATGCGGTGATCGATCACATTGAGAATTATCTGCGACGTCGCCGAGATGATACGCGGTCCCCCGCGCGCACCGGTCACGAGGAGCAGATTTCCCCTCGGGTCGAGGACGATCGTCGGCGACATCGCGCTCAGCATCCGCTTTCCCGGCGCGATTGCATTGGCCGCGCCCTGAATCAGCCCGTACATGTTCGGTGTTCCGGGCTGCGAGGTGAAATCGTCCATCTCGTCGTTGAGAAAAAAACCCGCGCCCGCGGCATACACGCCCGATCCGTACAGATCGTTGAGAGTCGTTGTCGTCGCGACCGCGTTTCCGAGACCGTCTACGACGGAATAGTGAGTAGTCTCGTTTCCCTCGCGAAGCCCGGATGCGAGCCGCGTCGTCGCGTCAGCGTGGTCGCGTGAGATGGTTTTCGCGATCGCCTTCGCGTAAGCCTTGCTCGTCAGCGTGCCAAGCGGAACCTTCACAAATGCGGGATCGCCCAGCTTCGAGTTGCGGTCGATGAATGCCCGCTGCGACGCCGACGCGAGCGCGTGGATCCGTTCGGCGCTCCCAAATGGCGCGGTCGGCCCGTACGCCTCGAGAATGTTCATCATCTCCGTGATGGTCGTCCCGCCCGACGAAGACGGCGGCATCGATAGGAGCGTGTATCCGCGATACGTGCTTCTTATCGGCTGGCGCCACACCGGTTGATACCGGGCCAGGTCTTTTTTCGTGATGAGGCCGCCGCTCCTCTGCATCTCGGCCGTAATCGAATCGGCGATGGCGCCGCGATAGAATGCCCGTGATCCGGAAGCTGCGATCGACTTGAGCGTCGCGGCCAGCTGCCGTTGGACCAATCGCGATCCAATCGCTGGTGGCGCACCGTCGGGAAGGAACACCGCCTTTCCCGCGAAGCCGCTGATTCGATACTTGTCCTGCGAGAGCGAAGAGAAGAGCGCGGAGTCGACGACGAAGCCTTCCGCAGCGAGACGTATCGCGGGAGCCATTACCTTCGCGATCGGGAGCGCGCCATACTTGCGCTGCGCCTCCAGCATTCCAGCTACGGATCCGGGCACGCCCGAAGCCTTCGGTCCGATCAGGCTCTCGCCGGTGAGCTTGCCGTTCGCGCCCACGTACATGTCGCGCGTCGCCGCGAGAGGCGCGGTCTCACGATAATCGATGGCGTCGGTGCGGCCGTCCGCCATTCGTATGACCATGTAGCCGCCACCACCCAGATTCCCCGCCTCAGGATAAACGACAGCGAGGGCGAAACCGGTCGCAACTGCGCCATCGACGGCATTTCCGCCCTGCTTCATCACCTGAGCGCCAACCTCGGCAGCGAGCCGATTGTTGCTGGCGACGATTGCGTGCGGGGCGAATGTCGCCTGACGTCCGGCGGGAAAACGCCATCCGGCGGGGAACACAGCCGGGACGCGCGCGGGGATGGCGGGATCGCCCTGCGCGTGCCGCGCGAAGGGCGTCGCGGCCAGGAGCCAGGCAGCGCCCGCCAAGATCACGGGGGCGGCGAACAGTTTCTTTTTCAGAGCGAGCTCCGTGAGATCTGACATCTGTATTCTATCCACGGCAGACTGGTCGTGTAACACGCATGCTCATTTGCTTGCGGTTTGAATCCGTGGATCTGAAACAGATTAGGCGAGAGGTCTCAGTAGGTAAGTTGTCAGTGATCTAGTTCACGACGCCGGGACGCGCCTCCCTGGCGTTCGAGGCACAGTGTGTTGTTTATCCTGAATCCCGCTGAGATACGTCTGGGCGTAGTTAACTAAAGAACTGGCATCTCTACCACATGCGCCTCTCGCCTAATCAGTTGCAATTGCCAGTTTCCCGCCTACTCAGTTGCAGTCCACGGTAGCTAACGACGATGCGGGCCTCCGCCGAATCCCATCCTGAGCGACGCCCGTATTCCCGGCATGCTATTCGTATTGCTCGTGCCATTCGAGAGATCCTTTCGCTCATGGATGGCAAATGAGTAGTCAGAGATGACATCCAGATTCGTCCGATCGCTTAGGCCGTACCCGAATCCGTACCCAAGAGCGAACAGCGGATCAATGTTTCTCCCGGGCGGATTCAGCTGCGCGCCATCAGAATCGCGTTTCAGATTCGAGTACGCGACGACTCCGCCATTCAGCTCCAGTACCTGGTGAAAGCCGATCCCACCGCCCGAATGAAACGTTGCGACGAGAGTCATCAAGTCGAGGTGCGCGTCGCAACTCGTGCTACTCGCGCATGGACCGCCTCCCGGCGGAACTACTGGAAGCGACGACGACGAGTAGAGGAACGGCACGTGCGACCAACTTCCCGCAACACCAAATGATGAACCGTTGTTACCGCCCTTCTCGATCGAACCGCGGTACGCAATGTTAGTTGAATTGCCAAAATTCCACGTGCTTGCCGATACGCCGTCGTTGACGGCATTTGCCCTGAATCCGGACACTCCGGCCGTAATCCAGTAACTCGGATCATTCGAGTACGCGCTCGGCCGCCGCGGCATCTGCGCGCCGAGCGATCCGCCAACGAACATCACCGTCAATAACGCCAGAGAAAAACGTCTCATCATGCTGCCCCAGGTTGTCTTGCGATTCGCGCGAGCCGTCGGGTAAGTTTGGTCGTGGATCACCGATCAGCAGCGCCTTGATGCTGGACCCCCGCGAAACGGAGCGCCGCAACCCGCGTACCGTCTCGATCGATCTCGCTTCACCCCTCGAGATCGTAGACTTGATAAACGCGGAAGATCGCAGAGTTCCAGACGCCGTCGCCACACAAAGAGAGCAAATTGCGCGCGCGATCGAGCTCGCTGAAGCAACCTTTCGTGGCGGAGGAAGATTGTTCTACGTCGGTGCCGGCACTTCAGGACGACTGGGAGTGCTGGACGCAAGCGAGTGTCCCCCTACGTTCGGCACCGATCCGGAGATGGTGCAAGGGATTATCGCCGGCGGCCTGCCCGCCCTCACGCGTTCGCAGGAGGGCGCCGAAGACGTCGTCACGAACGGCGCGCTCGCTATGGACGAGCACGGCGTCAACGCAAAAGATCTGGTAATCGGTATCGCTGCATCCGGCACCACGCCCTACGTCCGCGCGGCCCTCGAGCGCGCGATCTCACTTGGCGCCAAGACAGGGCTCGTCGCCTGCTCCCCGCCGCCACCAGACCTCGTCGCGAAAGTCGATGTGACGATGCTTCCGATCGTCGGCCCTGAAGTCGTTACCGGCTCGACGCGGATGAAAGCCGGCACGGCAACCAAGCTTGTGCTCAACACCATTACGACCGGCGCTATGATCAGGCTCGGCAAGACTTACGGCAACCTGATGGTGGATTTGCGCGCCACCAACAACAAGCTCATCGACCGCAGCCAGCGAATCGTGATGGAAGTCACCGGTGTGTCGCGAGAAGATGCGACCAGGCTGATCGAGCGGGCGGGGAAGAGCGTGAAGCTCGCGATCGTCATGCAAAAGAAGGGCGTGTCACGGGAGGAGGCGGAAAAACTCCTCGCCGACAACGCGGGCGTGGTGAGGCGCGTGACGAAGGACGCGCCCCCACCGATCAAGGGCGCTTAGATGTCTTCGGGCGTGGTGGTCGGTTTGATGTCCGGCACTTCTCTCGACGGCATCAGTGCGGCAGTCGCGCGCTTTCGTGACGCGAGCGACGGGAGAATCGACGTCGATCTCCTCGCGTACTCGTCTCGCAGCTACACTCCCGCTCAGCGCACGCGGCTGACCGCCGCGCTCGGCGGCGGCACTCCGTCAGAATATTGTCGCCTCAATTTCGAGCTGGGAGGCTGGCTCGCCGATGCCGCGATCGAAGTGATGGCCGAGGCCGGTGTCGCCCGCGATGAGATCTCGGCGATAGCGTCGCACGGTCAAACCATTTGGCACGAGCCCGGACATTCCACCTGGCAGACGGGCGAGGCTGCCGTGATCGCCGAGCGGACGGGCGTTGACGTGATCAGCGATTTTCGTGTCCGCGACGTTGCGGCGGGCGGACAGGGTGCGCCTCTCGTACCGATCGCCGACGCGATGCTTTTCTCGTCCCAAACCGAATGGCGCGGGCTGCAAAACCTCGGCGGCATTGGCAATGTCACCGTCGTGCCCCCGCGCGGCGCGATCGAAGGCGTGCGCGCATTCGACACCGGGCCAGGCGTGGCGGTGATCGATGGAGTGACGCGCGCCATCCGACCAGAGCTTGCTTATGACGTCGACGGAAAGCTCGCGCTCGCGGGGAAGCCCAACACGCGCGTAGTGTCCGAGCTGATGAACCATCCATATTTCAGCTCTCCTCCACCCAAATCAACGGGTCGCGAGCTGTTCAACTCCGACTACGTGCAGAAGCTGATCGCCAACACGCGCGCCCTCGGCGCGAGCGACGAGGACGTCATCGCCACCGCAGTTCAGCTCACGGCGGAGAGCGTGGCTGACGCATACAGGCGATTCATCGCCGAACCTGTGCGCGAGGTGCTCGTATCCGGCGGCGGCGCCAAGAATCCGGCGCTCTTCGCCGCGATCGAAAAAGCGGCTGCTCCGATATCCATCCGTCATTTTGACGACGTCTTTTTTGATGGAGAGGCGAAGGAGGCCGTGGCCTTCGCATTGCTTGGATATCTCCACGTGACGCAACGACCCGGAAACGTTCCCTCAGCCACCGGCGCGCGCGGTCCACGAGTGCTCGGGAAGCGCACACCCGCATGAGCGAGATCGCCGAGCTTTTCTACCCGGCCATTAGGTGGGATGCCCAGCGCGGGTACGAGGGTGAGCGCGAAGCCATTGAGGTGGCGCTGAAGCTCGGTGTTGGCGGGTTCATTCTGTTCGGTGGTCCGTCGGAACAGGTCGTCGTGCTGACAGAGCACCTTCACTCGAAGTCGAGCATCCCACTCCTCATCGGTGCGGACCTCGAGCGCGGCGCCGGACAACAATTCGCCGGACAGACGGCGTTGCCGCCGTTGGCTGCGATCGCGTCACTGGAAGACATCCAGGCGGTGCGTCGGGCGGCCTCTATAAGCGCGGCCGAGGCACGAGAGCTCGGAATAAACTGGATATACGCTCCCGACTGCGACATCGATGTCGAGCCGAACAATCCGATCATTGGAACGCGCTCCTTCGGAAGCGATCCGGAGCGGGTGGGTGAATACGCCGCCGCCTGGATCGATGCGTGTCAGTCGGAGGGTGTGCTTGCTTGCGCGAAGCATTTTCCGGGGCACGGCCGCACCGTTGCTGACTCGCACAAGGAGCTGCCACGCGTTGAAGAGTCAGCGGAGACCATTCGTGAAACCGATCTGGTGCCATTTCGCAGCGCCATCGAGCGCGGAGTCGCGTCGGTCATGTCGGCACACGTTGCATTTCCCGCGTTCGATCCGAGCGGAGCCCCGGCGACCCTTTCTCGGAAGATTCTGACGGACCTCCTGCGGCAGGAGCTCGGGTTCACCGGTCTGGTCGTCACCGACGCGCTGATCATGGAAGCGGTGCTCGGCAAGGGAGAATCCGGGGCAGTGGTACAAGCGCTCGACGCCGGCTGCGATTGCCTGCTCTATCCGACCAACGTCGTCGAGTCCGTGCGGGCCGTGCAAAAAGCAATTGACGACAAGCAACTCGACGCAGATAGAATCCACCAATCCATCGAGCGTCGCCGGAGGTGGGCGCGCTGGGCGGCGCTCTCGCGCGATACCAATCGCAGCAGCCGCGACGAGAGCGGATGGTCCGTTCAGCTTGCCGAGCAGGTCGTCCACGTGTTGCGCGGAAAAGTGCCGGCGCTGCGCCAACCGTGGAATCTCGTCATCGTGGATGATGATATTGGTGGCCCGTATCCAGCGCCATCGCGCGATCCGCTCATCTCCGCGTTGCGCGCCGGAGGAGTCGATCTGGCTGTGAACGGCGAGACGCCTGCCAATGGTGCCACCGTGATTGCTTTGTTCGGCGACATACGCGCCTGGAAGGGCAGGCCGGGGTATTCGTCGGAGTCGAAGGAGGCGATACGCCGCGCGCTCGAAGGGAAAGATCCCGCGGATCGCCTCATCATTCAATTCAGCCACCCCCGCCTCGCGGCGGAGCTGGACGTCGACGCTCCGATCCTTTGTGCCTGGGGAGGGGAACCCGTGATGCAGCGTGCAGCCGCACGCGTCTTGCTTCGTGAATTGGCCGCGAACAAGGCCAGCCACGGCGCGCGCATCGCGCTGTAACGGTGTGGCGCTCCGTCGGGATCGTCTGACCCCGCGACCCTGGCGCAGCTTGAGGAGAGGCTCAATGACTGAGAGTACCGCGAGCGAAACCGCACCCCGGACATCGCCCTTCCGCATCTTCGTCCAACCGAAGATGGCGACGCTGCTGGTGCTCGGCTTCTCGTCAGGTCTGCCGTTTTATCTCACGAGCAAAACTCTTCAAGCGTGGATGACGACCGCGAAGGTCGATCTCGCCACGATCGGATTTTTCAGCCTCGTCACGCTGCCCTACTCGCTCAAATTCGTCTGGGCGCCGGTGATGGATCGCTACGTTCCTCCATTCCTTGGGCGCCGTCGGGGATGGGTGCTGATAACGCAAGTGCTGCTGCTCCTGGCGATCGCGGCGATGTCGCTGCACGACCCCCGGACCGGGCTGAAGATGCTCGCGATCAATGCCATCGCGATCGCCTTCTTCAGTGCATCGCAGGATATCTCGCTCGACGCATATCGTACCGACGTCCTTCGGGATCGCGAGATGGGTGCGGGTGCAGCCGTGTTTGTGATGGGCTACCGGGTCGCGATGATCACGACCGGGGCCCTCGCCTTTTTCCTCGCCGACCGAATACCGTGGCCGATGGTTTACGTCGTCCTCTCACTGTTGATGATCATCGGCATCGCCGGCACATTCGCAGCCCACGAGCCGGTACTGAGCGACGCGCCGCCGAGGACGCTTGTGGAAGCCGTCGTGCTTCCGTTCGCCGATTTTTTTCAGCGGATTGGCGTGCTGCGAGCGCTGTTGGTTCTCCTATTCATTGTTGCCTACAAATACTCGGATAGTCTCGCCGGCAGCATGACGACCCCGTTTCTGCTCCAGGCGGGATTTTCCCAGAGCGAAGTGGGCGCAGTATTTCTGGGCGTCGGAGTAGTCGCGACGATCGTCGGCGTCGTCGCCGCAGGCGCGGCGATGGGGAAGTGGGGGATCAACCGCTCGTTATGGATCTTCGTGGTCTTCCAGGGGCTGAGCAATCTCACCTACTACGGCCTGTCTCTCTCGGGAAAGAACCACGCTCTCATGGTGTCGGCCATCATTACTGAGAATTTCGGCCTTGGGCTCGTGACCGGCGGAATGACGGCCTATCTCATGAGCATGTGCAACAAGCGCTTTACCGCCACGCAGTTCGCGCTTCTCTCGAGTCTCATGGCCGCCAGCAGGGACATCCTTGTCGCGCCCGCCGGAAAGATTGCGGAATCTCTGGGCTGGCCTGGCTTTTTTCTTCTGACGGTGGCGATGGCGATTCCGCCGCTGCTATTGCTTCCTTTTATCGCGCCCTGGTCGCGCGAAGTTCCGATCGGCGCCGCGTCTCACACGGGTGAGACAATTGCGGCCAAAGTTGCTCAGCCGCCTTTGGCACCGCGGCGATAGTCCGCTTCAGGAGTGCGCAGCCGAGCCGTGACGACCGTGACGTTGTCGGGCGCGCCGGTGTGCATCGCTTCTTCGAGCAGCGCCTTACAGATCTCTTCCGGTCGTCCCGCGCCGCGCGCGATCCGTCCGATCTCCTCAGGCGATACCTGATTCGAGAGTCCGTCGCTGCACAGCACTAGAATGTCGTCGTTGTCGAGTTTCACGCGATAAAAATCCGTGACGACTTTCTCTTCCGGACCGAGAGCCTGGAGGATGATGTTGCGGTGCTCGCTCTGGGCCGCTTCCTTCGCCGTCATTCTGCCGGCATCGATCAACCGCTGCACGAATGATTGATCCTTGGTAAGCTGCTTCGCCGCGCCTTTACGAACGAGATACGCGCGACTGTCCCCGACCTGCGCGATGAACGCCTCGCCATCGAGAACGAGAGCGAGCGTTGTGGTGGTGCCCATGCCGTGGTGCTCCGGCGTGGTGTTGGCTTTCTGAAAGATGGCCTTGTTGGCAACGTCGATTCCGCGCTTGAGCGCGGCTTCAACCGACTCGGGAGTCCGCTTCGGGACCTTGTGCCACCATCGATGGAGCTCGCTGAGAATCGTCTCGGTCGCGATCGAGCTGGCGAGGGCGCCTGAGGCTGCACCTCCGACCCCGTCGGCAACGATGAGGATGAACGGCGCCGTATGCACGGAAACGAGGGTGGGCGCGCTCGTCGTCGCGATGTCGCCCGTTTCCAGATTCGCAATCAAAAAGGAATCCTGATTGTCGTGCCTGATCAGGCCGACATTCGAGATCCCGAAAATTTCTGCAATCAATTTTGGCTCGAAATGAGCGAAGTGGTGCGGTCACGGGAAGAGGAGCGTCCCGGGGTGCGACAAAGATACTGAAAGGAAACCAACGAGGGCACTACCCATGCGTATCAGAAAGACTTATACCGCATTGCACGTGCAACGAGGAACTTTGAATGAAAGCGTCTGCTTATAGGGTTTTTTACTGTTGCGCCATTGTAGCAAGCGCGTCCTGCGCTCCTGCGCGAGGACCGACCGCGCCGGCTCCCGTGGTCATACCTCCGCTTGTCCCGGCCCCGCTGCCTGCTCCCAACCCGAAGCTGCCTCCCGTTCCAGAGGTTCGCGGCCCGCTTCAGATCACCGTCGTCTACCCGAAGCCGGAGCAGCTTCTCACAGTTCGCGATTCGAATTTCATTTTCGGCAGCGTCGGAACCGGTAGCGCCGCCCTTCGCATCAATGGCGTTGCAGTCCCGGTTTGGCCCGATGGCGCGTTCATGGGTTGGCTTCCGGTCCCGCCCGACAGCGCGCAACATTACGAGCTGCTGGCGTCGAATGGTGCGGAGAGAGCGCGCCTTGTTCTTCCCGTAAAGGTTCCGCCCGCCCCCGACACGATCCATCGCGAAAAACTGGTGGGTGACACGCTGCAGCCACCTCCATTGCCGGACACTCTTGTCCCTGTTCCCCGAAACGTCTACGTCACTCTGGGAGCGCCCGGCTCCACGGTTGACGATACCGATCGCGTTACGATCGCCCGACCCGCGCCGGGAAATGGGCAGGAGTACAAGTGGTTTCTTTTCCCGGGAACAGTCGTGAAGGCCACCGGCTCGATCAGAGCCAGCGGCGACGAGTTCGTGCGCATCCAGCTCGACTCGAGTCAGGACGCGTTCGTTCTCCGGAGCGAGCTCCAGGCGCAGAACATTTCACCTACGGCGCCGACAACTTTCCTCGGCGACTCCGCGGCTCCGCTCCGGCAGGTTGGAGCAGTTCGCCTCGAGCCGGGACCAGAATGGATCGATGTGGTGATTCCAGTGACCGGACCGCCACCGCCATACCTGGTAGACGAAACCGACAGGACGATCTCGTTGCTCCTGTATGGAGTCACAGGAGCGCAGGTGATCTCCACGATGCCGCAGCCCTCTGATTCGTATTTCAACAGCATCAGCTCCACGCCCGAGCCGGCAGTCGGAGTAGAGACTGGACCTAAACCGGAGACAGCAACGAGCAGAGTGCGCTACACGATCAACCTCAATAGGGCGCCGTACGGCTATCTGGCGCTCTGGCAGAATGGCGCGCTGACATTCAGGGTGCGACGCCCTCCCCGGATTGCGGATGCTACATCTCCACTCCGCGGCCTCACGATCACTGTTGATCCCGGACATCCTCCTGCCGGTGCAACTGGCCCGACAGGACTGTACGAGGGCGACGCCGTGCTGCAGGTAGGATTCAGGCTGCGCGACCTCCTCGTCCAGCGCGGGGTAAACGTCGTCATGACGCGCGTCACCGCCGAGCCGGTCGACCTTGGGCTCCGGCCCATTATCAGCCGCCGAGCCAACGCTCACGCATTCGTCTCAATTCACCTGAACGCGTTCCCCGATGGCGTCAATCCATTTGTCAACAACGGGTCTTTGACGCTTTATTTCTGGCCACAATCAATCCCGCTCGGCATGGCGACTCAGGCTGGATTGCTCGCCGAGCTGGGGCTTCGTGACAACGGAACGAAATTCCAGAACATCGCGGTGGCTCGCGGAACGTGGATGCCATCAATTCTCACCGAGGGAGCGTTCGTCATCATGCCGGATCAGGAAGCGGGATTGAGAACGCCGACTTACCAGGAGGCCTACGCCACTGCGCTGTTGCGCGGCCTCGAGACCTACTTCGCATCTCTCGCCCAGAAGCCGTGAAATCGTTCGCGCTTGTCGCCGCGTTACTCTTTTGCGCGGCGCGGGCCGCGGGCGCGCAACTTCCACCGAACGAAGACTGGCACACAATCCGCACTCGGCATTTCCGAGTGCATTTTACTCCGCCTGTCGAAGAAGAGGCGCGACGGGCCGCGGTCAACGCCGAGCGCGCGTACGCCGAGTTGTCGACCGAGCTGGTCCCGCCGCGAGGAACGATCGATCTCGTAGTTTCGGACAACGTCGATTTCGTGAACGGCTACGCGACACCGTTCCCGTCGAATCGAATCGTTGTCTTTGCGCACCCGCCGACGGATGCGTCGGGTCTACGCAACTACGATGACTGGAACGCGCTTGTTGTTACTCACGAGCTAACTCACATCTTCCATCTCGATCGGTCGCGCGGGATCTGGCGCTTCGGCCAGGCGATCTTCGGGCGGAATCCGCTGCTCTTTCCCAATCTGTACGAGCCTCGATGGGTGCTCGAGGGGCTCGCGGTTTACTTCGAGTCTCGCTTGACGGGCGTCGGCAGGCTCGAAAGCTCCGAGCATTCGATGATTGCGCGGGCCGCGGCTATCGCCAACGAGGTGCCGACTCTCCAGGAGCTATCACCCGGCACCTCGCGTTTTCCCGGCGGCGAGGTGATCTACGTCTATGGCTCGCTGCTCTTCGACTACCTGTCGCGAACGCAAGGGCCCGGCAGCATTCGCAAATTCATCGAGAGCGGGTCCAGGACTCCGCTTCCATTCATTCTCACCCTGACTTCGCGGAACGCTTTTGGAATGTCGTTCCAGACGGCGTGGGAACACTGGCGCGATTCCCTGGTGAAGGAGATGCGCGCATCGCCAGAACCGATGCCGCAGTGGCGCCAGCTCACCGGTACGGGGCACATCGCGCTTTTTCCGCGCTGGCTTAGCGATACGAGTCTCATTTATGCCGGAGACAAAGCGCGCGAAACGCCAGCGGCTTATCAAGTCACACTATCGGGGCGCGAAAAACGACTCGGCCGACGCAATGGGACGAGTCCGAACGTCAGGATGCCGGACGGCGGCCTTTTGTTCTCGCAGCCCGAGTATCTCGACCCTTACCACATCAGGAACGATCTCTACGTCGATCGAAAAGGCTCGCAGACCAGGCTGACGATCGGTGCTCGACTCACAGCGCCCGACGTTCGAGCCGACGGCGAAATTGTCGCGGTTCAGGATGCTCCCGCCACGACAAGACTCGTACGGCTCACACGCGATGCGCAAACCCTCGTGGCGATCACGCCCACCAGTATCGACGTGCAATGGGCCGATCCGCGGTGGTCTCCCGATGGAACCAGGATCGTGGCAGTGAAACAGAGTCACGGGAGGTCCGAGATCGTGATCCTGGATCCCGATGGAAAGGTGATCGATTCGTTTGGCGCCACGCGCTCGATAAACTCGAGTCCGAGTTGGTCCGCGGACGGACGTCGCATCTTTTTTTCATCGGAGCGGAGCGGCTCGCCACAAGTGTACGTGGCAGATGTGACGACATTTGCGCCTTCAGTTGGACGTATAACCCGCGCGCCCACAGGAGTATTCGCACCCGAAGCATCGCCCGATCGGATGGAGCTGGCGACGCTGGTGTTCAAGGCGGACGGATATCACCTGGGCGTTGCTCCGCTGCCGCTGCTCGTGCGCGCTGACGCCGACACGTCGAGAACGAGTCCTCGAGCTGGCTGCACCAATTGTGTCGCGCTCACGCCCGGACTGCCCCCGCTTGGCACCTCTGACACTTCTCGCGCGACGCGCTATTCACCGTGGGCTTCACTCCTGCCGCGCTACTGGATACCGGTTGGGGAGAGCAGCACGGACAACGGCGCATCCTGGGGCGCGGCGACCAGCGGCTACGATATCCTGGATCGGCACGACTACGTTTTCGAGGTGCTTCACAACTCGCGATGGTCGGAGAATTCGGCGTGGCTCTGGTACCGGTACTCGGGACTCGGCCTCCCACTGATCGATCTCTACGCGTCCCAGAACTTCTCGAATGGGAATTTCGTCTTCAAAGACGCGTCGGGGGCTGTCAGCCCGCCATTTGGTTTGGCGGAACGCGAGAGAGTGGTTTCGCTCCAGAC
>Ga0137401_10000314_pt1 | contig 18116 bp, 15 predicted proteins | sample CZOMad1_1_16fung_FD_108286 | JGI IMG/M metagenome (GOLD analysis project Ga0137401, IMG submission 108286) | Vadose zone soil fungal communities from Angelo Coast Range Reserve, California, USA - CZOMad1_1_16fungal (Illumina Assembly) | ecosystem: Environmental > Terrestrial > Soil > Vadose...
CCAGACGCTCCAGTATGTGAATGCGGCTTTGGCGCGCGTGCAGTCGTCTCTGCCCACGGGTGCGCAAGTGGAAGCGCACCGCTTGACGTTCGCCAGTTTTCCGATCATGGGTTACAGCCTCGTCTCGTCTAACGTCACGCCAACCCAACTCTGGGAATTGGCGACTTACGAGATCAAGCCTCGCCTTAACCGGCTCGACGGTGTTTCGACGGTGCTGGTGCAAGGCGGGCAGGAACCCGAATTTCACATCACGCCCGACCCCGCCAAGTTGCTGGCGGCGGGAGTGACGGTGCCGGACATTCTGGAAGCGGTGCGACGAACCAATCTCGTCGACTCCCCGGGCTTGATCGAGCGAAATCATCAGCTCGTGCTCTGGCTGATTAACGGGCAGGTACACACGCCGAACGAGATTGCCGCGACGGTGATCAAGACTACGTCGACGGGAATACCGGTGCGGGTGGGAGACGTCGCCGATGTGGCTGCGGGCGTCAAGCCGGTCTACACCGTCGTGACCGCCAACGGAAAGCCGGCTTTGCTGCTGAACATCAACCGACAGCCGGACAGCAATACGGTGCAAGTGGCGGCGGAAATTCACGATGAGATCGAGCGCATTCGCAAGACGCTGCCACGGGGCGTGGATGTTCAGCCCTTCTACGATCAGTCGATTATCGTAGGTGAATCCATCAACAGCGTGCGTGATGCGATTCTACTGGGCCTGATTCTGGCATCGATCATTCTGGTCGCCTTCCTCGGAGACTGGAGAACCTCCATCGTCGCAGGGCTCGTGATTCCGGTAACAGTGATGGTCACGTTTATCGTCCTCAAAGTGCTGGGGCAGAGCTTTAACCTGATGACGCTAGGCGGGCTGGCAGCGGCGGTGGGGCTGGTTATTGACGACGCGATTGTGGTGGTTGAGAACATTGTGCTGCACCGGGATGCTGGGCAGTCGCCTTTGCAGGCGATTCGCAGCGCATTGAGCGAGATCACGATTCCGCTCACTGGTTCCACCATTACGCCAGTCGTCGTTTTTTTACCGCTTATCGTGATCAATGGAGTAACCGGAACGTTCTTTCGCGCACTGGCCGTCACTTTGGCGGTTTCGCTTTTTACGTCGTTGATTTTGGCTCTAACCTGGACGCCAACACTGAGCTTGTTCCTGATCAAGGCCAAAGCCGGAGACTTTCTAGGAGAGACCACCTCACAAACCGTTGGAACCGAGGAGGAGACCGCCCGCCGTTTGATGGCCGCGGAGGAAGCATCCCTGAAGGGCTTCTTCCTGAGGGTCGTAAGCTTTCAGGAGCGATGGCTCAGGCGCGCACTGCAACACCCGAGGTGGCTCGCCGGAGCGAGCCTGGTGCTAATCGCCTTGTCGTTCGTTTCGTTTCGTTTGCTGGACACCGGCCTGCTGCCCAAAATGGATGAAGGCGGCTTCGTTCTCGACTACATCATGCCAGCCGGGAGTTCGCTGACGGAAACGAACCGTGCCATCAGCCACGTTGAACAGATCTTGCGTGACACTCCGGAAGTGGAAAGCACCTCGCGGCGCACGGGAATGCAACTCGGATTGGCGGCCGTAACAGAGGCCAACTCGGGCGACATTCTGGTTAAGCTGAAAGCCAAGCGCAGCCGATCGGTGTATGACGTCATGGACGATGTTCGCACGCAAGTAGCCGCGCAAGAACCTGCGATCGATCAGGAGTACATTCAGCTCTTGCAGGACATGATCGGCGACCTGACCAGCACTCCGGAAGATGTCGAAATCAAACTCTTTTCTCCCGACATTACCTTGCTACAAGCTTGGGCTCCAAAAGTTGCGGATGCGATCCATGACTTGAAGGGAGTGGTCGACGAGAAGGACGGCATTGAGAATACGGTGAGCGGTCCTGCCGTGGTGTTCAACATCAATCCCAGCGTCGCCGCACGCGCCGGCTTCAGTCCGGAAGAGGTAGCCACGGATGCCGCCGCGATGCTCGGCGGGGAGCCTGCGCCCACGCCGGTGGTCACGAATGATCGAGCCTACACGCTGCGGGTCCGATTTCCAGCGGCGAATCGGGCCTCGCTGGAAGCGATGCGCGATACACTGTTGACAAGTTCCGCTGGGAGAACGGCCACGCTAGGCGCGCTGGCGACAATCTCCGAGCTTCCCGGACAACTCGAATTTCGCAGCGAAAACCTGCAGCGCGCCGTGGCGGTGACGGCCCGCCTTGAGGGCGTGGGCCTGGGCTCCGGCATGGCTGCGGTGCAAAGAGCAGTCAATGATCTCCATGTGCCATCGAGCATTCGAGTCGAGTACGGCGGTCAGTTCAAGGAACAGCAAAAGTCTTTTCGCGACCTGGTGCTGGTGCTGGTGCTCGCGGTCTTGCTGGTGTTTGTCGTACTCATGTTCGAATTTGGAACTTTTGCGGCTCCCGTGGCCATCCTTGCGTCGGCGCTGCTGTCAACCTCCGGCGTAATGTTCGCACTGCTAGCCACCGGCACGACGTTCAACATATCGTCATTTATGGGCATGATCATGGTTATCGGCATTGTGGCGAAGAACGGCATCCTCCTCCTCGATGCCGACCAAAAATTCCGCCTAGCCGGTTTCTCAGCGGAGGATGCCATGATCCAAGCCAGCCGGAGACGTTTACGGCCGATCGTAATGACGGCGCTGGCTACCGTGGCGGGAATGTTTCCGCTTGCGCTCGCCATAGGAGCCGGTTCAGAGATGCTGAAGCCGCTGGCAATTGCGGTTATCGGTGGAGTTCTGATTTCGATGGTGCTGTCGCTGATTATTACGCCGGCTGTCCACTACTACTTGACCCGAAATGAGGGCTCTGAGGCTTCTTAGGCCTTAGCGTCGCGAGAGCAGCGTTCCATGCGCAGCGACTGGTGTCGCAATTTCGTCCGTGGCGCTGGGATCGCCGACTGCCGGACCGTGCCAGACGCCGCCGCCGAACGTTGTGATGTAGATTAGGTCTTCGTTTTGCGGGTCGAGAATGACCCGATTGATCCACTTGAAGTTGAATCCGGGAATGCGTTTCCAGGTCTTCCCCCGGTCCGCCGAGCGCCAGATTGAGGATTCATAGCCAGCGGCATAAACGACCTCTGGGTGCTTTGGATCGATCGTTACGTCATAAACATGCTGGTCGCGGGTCCAACTGGCTTTCCAGGTTTTCCCGCCGTCCTCGGAGACATAAGCTCCCCCGCCTTCCGATTGATGTGGAAGGTTGCGGCCCCACGCAGCGAGATAGAGGCGCTTGGGATTTGTTGGGTCTACGGTCAGTCCACGGGGGCCATTTACGCCGGATGGTACGGTGATTCGCGTCCAATGTTCGGCGCCATCGGCAGAACGATAGAGAGCGCCATCTTCGTCGTCGCCAAAAGTGCCGATCGTGCTGCGGCGGGCGACGATCAGGTACAGGGTTCCCTCGGCGTCCAACGTCACGCGATAGGCGAACAGTTCTTTGCCGGAGATTCCGGTGTTCTTGAGCGTCCAAGTCTTGCCGCCGTCGGTTGATTTGTACACGCCCTGTCCCATCGCCGAGACGTAGAGCACGCGCGCATCGGGCGGGCTCTTCGGGTCGAGAACGATGTGCGTCGTTGCGGCCGGCGGCATCCCGGTACCAGAGGGGCGCCAGGTTTTGCCGCCATCTTCGCTGATGCAGATTCCCCCTTCCCACACGCTAGGAGATTTCTTGCGCCACGTTTTCGGTTCCGGAAGATCGTGCTGGCCGCTGGTGGCGGCCCACATGCGCCCGCGCACTGCGGGATCGAACACGATCCAGTAGGTCGTGTTACGCCACTTTGCGGGGATGCCGTCTTTTGACGGTATCCAGCTCTCGCCGCCGTTCTCGCTGCGAAAGGGTCCGATGTCCGTGTAAGAAATGAACATCCTCCGGGGATCGAAGGGGTCGAAGTGGACGCCGTAGTTGGTGGTGTTTTCGAGACCGCGGCTGGCGAAGGTGCCGTCGTCGCGGCGAGTCGAATAGACGGCTCGCCAGTTCTTCCCGCCGTCAGAGGTGCGCAGGACGCGGCCGTAGTCGGTGGTGTACACAAGATTCGGATCTTCTTCCGAAACCGCGATGTCGAGCGGGCTTTCGGGATTACCGGGGCCAAAGAATGGGCTCATCCAGGCCTCGTGGATATTCGCTGCGGGTTGCGAGGCTTCCTTCCAGACAAGGTCCCAAGTCTTCCCCTGATCACTGGTGCGCGCCACGCCGAGCGAAGTGGTTTTGGTGAAGAAGCCGTCCTGAAGATTCTTATAGGACACGTAGGCGATGCGCGGGTCCTTAGGGCTGGCAGCGACGGCACGGACCGTTGCGCCCGTCCCCGGGAGGTCAGATTTGGTCCAAGTTGCTCCGCCATCGCCGGAAGTGAAGAGTCCCGAAGGTCCTGCTGCATACAGAATTGCAACTCCTTGCGGCGAAAACCCAAGAGAAAGGCCTGCCGAACTGGAAGCAAGCGATTTCACGCCCGCCGGCAGTGAGCGCTCGAACCACTGTCCGTGTTCGCGAACCGAAACGAACCCCGAACCAAGTGCATACAAGGTGCGGTTCATGACGGGGGAGTGCGGGTCCACCGCCACACGCAGCGCGGGGCCGGGAAGCGTCGCTAGGTTCTGCCAGCTTTTGCCCCAGTCGTGGGATTCCACAACGCTGTGGGCCCCGGCCTGCTGACGCGCAGCGTAGAGAGTCTTGGAATTCTCGGGATCCACGGCAAGCGAGGTGACAATGCCATGCGGGCTGGCGGTGACGAGGGAGATATCCGCATCGTCGGAAGTTTGCCGCATCGCAGTCACATGCGCGGGGTCGGGATCGATCAGGTTCCAGGTTGCGCCGCCGTTCACGCTGCGCCAAAGACCGACGCTCGCGGCATAAATCACGCTCGAGTCTTTTGGATCGAACACAAAGAATCGCACGGACCCCTGGAGGTTAAACATGTGCCATGACGCTCCCGCATCGTTCGAGATGTAGGAGCCGGTCATGTCGCATGCAACGAGCACGCGCCGGGGATCGTGCGGGCAAATGGCGGGAAAGAAAAGAGCGCCGCCACCGCCCGGGCCCACTGGTTCAAAATTGGTATGTACTGACTGATTAATAACTGACGAGTTAGAATCGACAGCCGATTCTGTTCCGGGCGAAGACGCAGGGCGAGACTGGCATTCCAAAAGCCACGGTAACACCAAAGCTAGCCCAAGCCCCACCTTTACGCCCAAACGAACGCCCATGCTCCCGATTGTATGCGGGCATTGGGGTGGCGCTGTAAACACTTCACCCTCGACCGCCGAAGGAGGGCTCTTGCCGCCGCCTACTGAACCGCGCTCAGGCTCTGGTAAACGAACAAACCGCCAATGGCCAGCACCATCACGCCCGACGCGGTGCCAAACACCTTCAGCATTGGCCGTAACTTGTCCATTTTGACTAGCAGTTCTTCCTGTTCTTTGTGCCGGGGAGAGTCCGGATCACTGAGGAAGAGCTGGTCCTCTTCGTGCATGGAAAGGGTGCCGCGATAAATCAGCAGAACCGCCAGGATGGCGGTCAATACACCCCAGATGGAAATCAGCCAAGAAAGAGGAGTCATAGTCCCCTCCAATGCAGGCCCCGCAGGTCCGCTCCCTCTCTCCAGGAGGTCCTCATCGTGGAGTCTGGAGAAGTAGGAGTTGCTTGAGCACCAGTATAATCCCATTGGCAAGGGGTTTGCTCCCTTCCGCGGCGTGGAGCATCCAAGTACCTGGTACTGCTCCATTTTGTGGGGCTGTTATAATTGCAATAGCTGACGATTAGTTCATTTTGACCGGTTTTTCAAGGAGATGCCATGGCGACCACAACTACCCCAGAAGTAACGATGCAGCCCCATCCCGAGACTGCTCCCAAGGCGCTCCCGGTTAACCTGACCCCCAATGCCATAGCCAAGGTGAAGGAAATTATGGCTGGCCAGACGCCTGCTCCCTCCGGCTTGCGCGTCGGTGTGGTTGGTGGCGGATGCTCCGGCTTCTCGTACTCGATGCAGTTTGAGAACGCGCCCGGCATGATGGACAAAGTATTTGAGTTTGACGGTCTCAAGGTGTACGTCGACGCCACCTCTGTGATGTACCTGAATGGCTGCCGCGTGGACTACGTCGAGACGTTGGAAGGCGCCGGCTTTAAGTTTGACAACCCGAATGTGAAGAGCACTTGCGGCTGCGGTTCATCGTTTAGCGTTTAGAGTCGTGTAACAGCATTACGCTAGGAACGACCGCTGCTCGAAATCAAAACCCACCGGGATGGTGGGTTTCTTGTTACCCGCTTTCAGCTCCGGCCTTTGTCTATTGCGGCGGAGGCCCGCTCGGTGCCGGATTCGCACCGTCATTGCCAGCGGGTTGGCCGACAGGGTTGCTCATCTGATCCGCAGGTGTTCCCACCTGTTGCTGTGTGCCAGCCTGGCCCGGGAATTTGGCTGGCTGCCAAGGGCCCTTTGGTAACCCGTCGCGCTCATTCTGCGGGTCGTAGATGAATTGCCATTCGTTGTAGTGGTGTTTCTTGTTGTACTCGCGGATGGCTGGATACCGGGTGTTTGCATTGGTGCTGACCACTCCAACCATTGCGCCGCCGCCGTGGACCGGATTGTCCCCGGACTTGCTACTACTGGACTGATCTTGTGGCGATGCAGCGGGGTCGCCGGAAGGCGACCCGGCACTGGCTGATGGGTTTCCATTGGCATCTTGGGCTGCAGCATCCGGAGTCTGCGTGGAATCACTCGAGCTGGAGCCGTTTTGGGTGGAACTGCTCTGGGTCGGTTGCTGGGCGAAATCCAAGTTATTTTGGCCGCCGAGAGTGCGCGCGCGGGCGCCGGTTGAAGCCGGGCCGCCGGGGCCGTTGACTCCGGGCTGAGCTTGTAGCCCTTGGGCGCCCGGAATCTGCCCTAATTGTCCCAACTGGACGTCTGGGTCTCCAAAGCGCAAGATCTTGAAATCCGCCTCGGGGGAGTCTTCGCCTTTAACCGTCGGATCTTTGTATCTCTTGCGGAGATAGCGGATGTTATTCGAGTTCTCCAGGTCCTCGATCGCCGCTGGGTAGCGTCCGTTCCTTTTGTAGTAAAGGCGAATGGCGCGAACGTATTGCGCGCCGCGATGAACCATTTCTTCTTCGCGGTCACGCTCGATCTCCTGCTTGATACTGGGCAGAATCGTAGCCAGACTGATAGCCAGCACGGCGACGAAGAAAATAAGCGTGATCAGTACGTATCCGCGTTCTCGGCTGTGGGAAGCAGTAGGGCTCGCGACTGTGCGCCGGCAATGCATGGCTAGTTCTGGCTTAGAGGAATGCTCTGGCTGTGGTTGTAGAGGACATCCTCGATCTCGGCGGAACTCGGGTTGATGTGGATGACTTTATAGCGCCGGTTGACGATATCTCCCTCGGCTGCGATGAATACGTCTTCGTTTTCCGAAAGGAAGATTCGCTTCGGCTCTCCGGCTTTGTTCGCGAAGCCAAAGAACTTCAGGTTGATGTTTGGAGGAGGCGGCGGAAGCGGAGGGCCTTGAGGCGTAGGGTCCGCCGGCGGCTGAATGGGTATGGGAATCGGCGGCGCGTCCGGCTGCTCCACGAAAATATTTCGTCCTGAGCCGCCATAGTTAATGCCTTCTACCGCGAGCAACAACTGCAAGCGGAGGGTTGGATCGAGCGACATGTCCGCGCTGGCCACCAGCTTGGCGTTAGCCTTGGATTCCGGGGCTCGGCCAGAGGAACTAGAAGTAGAGGAGGACGTCGTCACAGACGATGAAGCCGCCGCCGGCGCAACCGCCGGCCCGCTCGGCCAGATCATGAATCCCACCCGCACCACCGCCAACAACCCAAGCGCGCCCGCCGCCATGACTTTCGTCCGGTTCTCGCTTCCGATCTTCACTTAAGCCCTGCCTTCACAAAAGCTTCCAATTTCATTTGCAGCTTCACGTCGCCGCCCTGCGCTTCGCCCACATTCACGCTGTCCACGAGGAAGAAAGTCTTGGCCTTCTCCAGTTCGTTCACAAAGCGCATCATGCTGGGATAGCTACCCGAAAACGACGCCTCAATTTGAACGCGCCGCAGGCCAACGGCTTGCGCTTCTTTTGTTTCGCTTTTTTCGTTGCGGTCATCCGCCTTGGAGTCGTACTTGGCGCTGTCGATCTTTACGTTATTCTCCGAGGCAACTTTGCCTAGGGATTCGGATACAGAGGATTCCACTTCGGGGAAGCGAGCGTCATAGAAGTCCTTTATTTCGCCACGAGCTTCCACAATTTTCTTGTCAATGCCGCGCAGGGGCACGACTTCGTGCGTTTTAACGCGGAGCTCATTGGATAGATCAGTCAGTTCGCTGCGGCGCGACTCCGCCGAACCTACCAGCGGGGAAAGCAACACCACCGCCGCAACGAGGCTGAGAACGCCCATGGCGATCAATGCAGTCGACACTTGCTTTTGCGTCTTGCGCAGGTCTGCCACTAGTGCGCCTTCCGATCTGCCGGCAGAGGCGATTTCAAAGCGACGGGTTTCGGCACGCCCACCTTCGCAGCAGAAGCCTTGGGGCCACCAGGCTTAACACCGCCAGCTTTTGCCCCCGCGTCCTTTGGACTCTTGGATATTGGCGCATCCGTTACGGCGGGAGCTACGGCTAAATCCACCTGCGGGATATAGGCAGAGGCAATGTCGAAGTTCGCGACCTCACCACTCTGGCCCTGCGTATGATGCTCTTCCTCAATCACGGGCTGGTAGAAGCGGGGCGACTGCTCCATACGGTGCACCAGTTGAAACGCCCGGTCGCGGGATTTTCCTACTACGCTCAACTTAATTTGCAGCTGATTGTCTTTGGCAACTTCCGGATGAATTGCCGTCACGTGCAATTCCGGCGGCATCATATGTTCCAGATCAGAAAAAACCTGCGTCCACGAAAACGACTTCCGCCGGATCAGGCTGTTAATGAACTTCGACTGGTCGCGCGTGCTGCGGTTCTCAGGCCGGTCCATCACTTCCTGCGCTCTGGCGCGCTCTTGCTCGCATCTAGCGATGTCGGCTTTGAACTTGGAAATTTGCACCTGATCCTTGCGCGCGGCCGCCCAGGAAGAAATCGTCGTAGCGAGCAGGGCCAGCGTCACCACGCCCGCCGCGCCTAGAATCGGGCCCCAACGCATCCAAAAGCGGCGCCCGTCCTCGTACGGCTGCGTTGCCAGATTGATATCAAGACGCATCATTACGAAACCAATGCCCCCACCACTCCGGCCATGCGCCAGCGCGGAGCCGAACCGCTACCGCCGGCTCCCAACTGCGCGGCTTCGACGAGTTCATGCACTTCGGCGCCCGTCTGGGCGCGCAATGCCGGTCCCGCGCCACCGGTGTCGGGCAAGCCGGAAACGAAAATGTGCTCAATGTTGAGGTGGTACGTGTCTTGGAAGAACACAACAGATGGGTAGACATCTTCCGCCAGTTGTTCGCCGGTGATCGTCACGCCGCGCATATTTTCCAGCGTGCGAAACAGCAGCAATTGCTCCTGATCCATAATCGCAATGCTGGTGCTGCGGGCGTCCACTTTCACGACCAGTGTGGGCCGCGACGCCTGTGCCGCACCCATCGCCGCGATCATCGACGGAACCACAACGCCCGGGAGATAACCTGCGTCGCGGAAGGCGGTTTCATATTCTTCCAAAACCTTCGTCATGACCACGGCGGCCACCACGCGTACGCCGGTTTCCTTCGCTGGCTGCGACACGTACGAAACCTTGGCCTGCTCCACGTCAAACGGCAGGGACTTCTTGAGACGGAATCTGACTACTCCGTCGGACTCTTTAGCATTCGGGGGCAAAGTGTCGAAGTCCAAGAGCATAACCCGCGCGGCGGCGTCCGGCAGCACTGCGATCACGTCTTTCGACCGCCCCGCCACCTCGTCCAGTACCCCCCGCAGGGCCTCGCGAACGGCTTCAGGTTGGCGAATATTCGGCTCGGTCAGGTCGGGGACGACGCTGCCCGGAGCCAGTTCCCGCGCCGCGTAGACATCGAGGATCTGTCCGGAGAGCGAAACTCTTCCGGCCAGCACGCGATCGGCAGCGATTTCACAAGCGATCTGGGGACGAGCGTCCGGCATTTCCTGGCTCCTACAACAACTATAAATTCAAACCCACCCAAGCGGTCAGCGCAATAAAGCCCATAGCGCCCTTGAAGTCCTAGCCCTTCCGTGCAGAAGGCACGGTCTAGTTCCTGGGAGGTGCTTTTACCGGGAACTTTCAATGAACGTGACTTTGTTGATTTCTTTCAGTGTCGTCAACCCGCCCCGCACCCGGTCCAAGGCCGACTCGCGCAAGAACCGCATGCCTTCCTCGCGCGCCGCCCGACGGATTTCCGAACTCGGACGTTTATCCAAAATCATCTCGCGGATGCGGTCGCTCAATTCCAGCAGTTCGTGAATCGCAGTTCGCCCGCGATACCCTGTGCCGCCGCACTCAATGCACCCCTGTCCCTCAGCGAACGGGACCTGCGCCCATTGCACCGGATCCAGGCCACTTGTTTCCAGCAGTTCCGCCGGGTAACGAACCTCTGTCTTGCACGAGTCGCAAATCAAGCGCACCAGCCGCTGCGCCAGAATGCAGTTCAAGGCCGAAACGAAGTTGTAGGCCTCGACGCCCATGTTCAAAAAGCGTCCCAGCACGTCGACGACGTTGTTCGCGTGGACCGTCGTGAAGACCAGGTGCCCGGTGAGCGCCGAGTTGATGGCAATCTGCGCCGTTTCCTGGTCGCGGATTTCGCCGACCATGATCTTGTCCGGATCGTGACGCAAAATAGAACGCAAGCCGCGCGCAAACGTCAAGCCTTTCTTTTCATTGACCGGAATTTGCGTGATGCCGCGCAACTGGTATTCCACCGGGTCTTCGATCGTGATGATCTTGTCTTCGTCAGTCTTAATTTCGTTGATGGCCGCGTACAGCGTGGTCGTTTTACCGGAACCCGTCGGTCCGGTGACTAGCACCATCCCGTACGGTTCTTTGATGTAGCGCCGGAAGCGCCTCAAATCGTCTTCGCCGAAGCCGACTACGTCGAGCGTCAGCTTCTGAAATTTTTCGCTCATCGATTCTTTATCGAGAACACGGAGAACGGCGTCCTCGCCGTGAATCGATGGCATGATGGAAACGCGGAAATCGATAGGCCGTTCCGGTTGGCCATAGCGCACGCGGAAGCGTCCGTCCTGAGGTACGCGCCGTTCGGAAATATCCAGTTCGCTCATCACCTTGATGCGCGAAATAATCGTCGACTGATGCTCGCGGCTCAGCGGCGGCATCGCTTGTTGCAGAACGCCGTCGATGCGGTACTTGATGACCACAGAGTCGTCGCGGCTCTCGATGTGAATATCACTGGCGCGCCGCTGGAGTGCGGTGAAGATGACGATGTCGACGAGGCGGATGATCGGGCTGATGTCGTCGTCCGCCGTCAGCCGGTCCATGGTGATGCTTTCGTCCGCCGAGTCTTCGTCGTGGACGACGTGCAGGGTAAAGCCTTCGCTAGCGTCTTCGAGCACCCGCTGCGACTGTTCCGTTTTCTTCAGGATGTCGCTGATCTGCGCCAGCGTCGCAACCTTCGTCAGAATCCTTTTGCCCAGCTTCAGACCGATTTCGTCGATCATCATCAACTGGCTGGGATCGGCGATGGCGATGGAGAGACGCCCGTCGGAAAGTTCCTCGAGCGGGATAAAGTTGTACGAGAACATCAGGTGGACGGGGATCTTGCGGAACAAGTCATGCTGTAGTGAGAAATTGCGCAGATCAATGAATTCGCAGCGATAACGCCGCGCGATCCCCTGCGCGCGCTCGATCTCCACCTGCGGATCGACCTTTGCATTGCCGTTCGTGCCGGCCACCGCTACCGGCTTCTTTACATCTACCGGTGCGGGGACCTCGGGTTGTTTGCCTGCCGCCATGGTTCGTTACCTTTTTTCGTTACAAGAACTTCTCGCCGAAACCTCAAAGCCGGTCTTAGTGCTGCCCCAAGCCAGAGCCGAGCGTGAAAATCGGCAGGTACAGTGAAATCAGAACACTTCCCACCACCACCGCCATCACAATCAGAATCATGGGCTCGATCAGCGACAAAGCCGCCGTCAGCGCCGTTTGCACATCTTCCTCATAGAATTCCGCTACCGAAGTCAACATGCCGGGCAGCGCACCCGTCGACTCTCCGACCTCGATCATTTCGATGGCCAGCGGCGGAAATACTCTCTGTCCCTCGATGCACTTGGAAAGCGGTTTTCCGCCCCGTACTTCTTCTACTGCCGTCTGGAGTCCCTGACGAATCACGCTGCTGCTCATGGCCGGACCCGCCGTCTCCAATGCCGCCACTAGTGGCAAGCCGCCAGCCAGAAGCGTAGACATCATGCGCGAGAAATTAGCCACCTGATATTTCAACAGGATCGAACCTATCAGCGGAATCCGGAGCAAAGCGTGGTCAATCAAGGCTGACCCACTGTCAGATTTGGCCCAGCGCCAGAACAAAATTCCACCGACCACCAGGCCAACCGCAATCCAAATAAAATAGTCGCGCGCGGTCGTGCCGATTGCCATCATGATAATCGTTGGTGTCGGCAACTTCGCGTTCATGTTTTCGAAGAGTTTGGCGAACTCCGGCACCACGTAGGTCACCAGAAAAATCAGCATGAACGTGACCACGGTGATCAGCAGAACCGGATACACCAGCGATGCCGTCAGCTTTTTTCGGAAGCTCATTTCCAGGCGTTGGAAGGCGATGTAGCGAGTGAGCACTTCTTCCATGTTGCCGCTCTTTTCGCCCGCTTCCAGCGTGGTCGTATACACTTTTGGGAAGGCGGCTTGCGCATTGAAGGCCTGCGATAGCAACTCTCCGCTCTTTACCCGGTCGCGAACGTTGTCGAGAAGCGACCGCAAATAAGCATTTGGTTGCCGCTTGATGAGCAGATCGAGCCCCGTCAATACCGGCAGACCCGCTTTCAGCAATGTTAGAAACTGTTGGTTGAAGATTACGAACTGCTCCAACTTGACATGGCGCTTCCCAAGCGACAATTGCCCGCCCGTCAGGAGCCCTTGTGGCTTGACCGAATAGACCAGATAGCCCTGTTGGGCAAACCGCTCTTGAACCTCGGTCGACGAGTACCCGCGTTCCACCTGCTCCAGCACGCGGCCCCGTTCATCGGCCATTTTTATGACAAATTCGGCCATTCGGACATCTTCCTTAGTGACCTGTTTCCCAAGTCTAGCATCGACCCAAATCGCGGAATCGACAACGTACCCTATGTTCAACAACCATCAGCACTTATCGCACACTGATCCAACACGGGGGCGAGACGGAAGGGGGTTTCCGAGGGGCTTTCGGGGGCCAACCCTATAGTTCTCATCAGGATACACCACTCTTCCTCGCATCGCCAACCCCGCTTTCGTCCTATTCCGCACTTCCGTTTGTTTGGATGACATGCTGCTAACCCAGCTATTGATCCAGCCCACCCGTCACAACTTCCACACCAGCCGGCGGCACGAAACGAAAGCGTTCGTCGGCGATGGCCACATCTTCCTTGGACGCCAGAAAGCGGTATTCCGTCACGGAGTCGTCTTGCCCTTCAGCGACGATCCGATCGATGCGGCCATCGGGCGTCACTTCAAGCAAAACCCGCGCCAGATGACCCGCCAAGCCCCTGGGCTTGCCTTGGAGCATGATGTTGCCGGGCGTTTGGGGCTGGACGTCGGTCGCGAACGCCAAGCCCTCGAAAACACGCTCCAGCTTGGCTTTGCCCAGCAAATAGGCTAACGGCGAGCGCAGATCGTCCAGTTTGCGCGATGGGGTACTGCGCGCCTGCTGGTCCCCAGGCGCGTAAAACCAAGCCGTCTTGCCGTCGGTGATGAACAACTTAGCCCTCGGTTCCCGATACTCCCATCGCATCCGTCCAGGCCGCTTGATCCACAAAGTGCCGGATTCGGTACGGTCGATTCCGTTACCCCTATATTTCTCGATGAACTCCGCCTGCAGCGTGTGGAGGGCATTGTAATGCCGGTCCACACGCTGGCTTAGAGTGAGAACGTCCTGGGGAATAGAACTTGCGGGCGAATTGGCCGCGATAGCGAGGCAAACTCCTAATCCGGCGAGCGAACTCAGATGGCTAGGAATGGGCAAGGTCGCAAAAGGCTTTGATGCCGGTCTGGAAAGGCCTACGGAAATCGTACCCCGAAAGGCGAGCAAAGCGAGTGAAAAAGATTTCACCGTGAGTGTGAAAAGGCTAATTGCGCGCGTCCATCTCGGATTCCGCGGACGGGGCGTAGCCCGGTGGTATGCCCTTGTGAAGGAACTTCAGCTTTTCTGGGTGAAGGACATAAATCTCGCCGTCGGGAGCCAACACATAGGGAAAGCCCACAGGATCGACGGGGACGCCCAGCAACATGTTCGCGGCGTAGATCTCGCGCCAAGACTGCGGATTGTGTCCTGTCTTTTGACGATAGAGGTCGATGATCTTCGTTAGGCCGTCGAGATCTTGCTCCGCCTGCAGGGCCAGTAGGTGATTGGCCGCGTTGTCCTTGATCATCTTGTCGTCGGATGAATCGAAAGTCATGGTCCAGAGCATGCGGGAAGTTTCGATCTCGCCGCCTTTTTGCGCCATTTTCGCAGCGAGGACCTTGAGGAAGGGGTGAGCATTCGGGAGTTCGGATCCGCGCCGAAAAGCGTTGGCCGCGGCCATGTAGTCCTGTCGTTCCTTGTAATGAACGAAACCGAGAGCGTGATACAGCTGCCACACCTGCGGATTAGCTCGGATTCCCTTTTCGAGCAGTGCAACCGCCTCGTCTGGCTGTCCGGCACCCTCGGGAGATTTGGGCGCCAGGAAACTCGCGCCGAATTCGTAAGCTACCCTCAGCTTAGGATCGAGATCGGTGGTGAGGTTGAGCAGGGGCGCAAGCAATTCGTAGTGCGGATCGGCCTCGTTGTGATGTTTGCTACCGTAATACTGCACAGCCCTTGTCCAATAGAGATCCGCCATCAGGCCGGTGTAACCGAGACTCATGCGCTTGAGAGCCGAAGAAGAGCGCACGTAGAGAACGTCTTCTATTGAAGCGCGCGCACGCATACCGTCGATCTGACGGATCAGGAGAGCCGAATCCGCCAGGAAGAAGGCCAGCAGGGAAGCCGCGATCCACGTAATGGAGCGGGAGGGTCTCATTTGAGATTACGCCGCTCGAAGATGAGCACCGCGCCGCAAAGGGCCATGCCCGCGTAAAACAACGCGTAGGCGGTATTGGCGAGCACAAGCCCTCCTGCTACGGGCTCGCCGTGCGCCACGGAACTGATCACGTTGAGTGCGGAAAAATTCGGAATCACGTAGGCGATGCCAGTGGTAATCCAGCGCGCGAGCCCCTGCGACATCGCAGCAAAACCCCGCAGATCCTCCGAGAAGCTCCCAATGAGAAACAGACAGAAGGCAAACACGGCCGACAGAAGGGGCGAAGAGAACGACGAGAAAAGAAGCGCCAGTGCTGTCACCATCACGAACTGCAGCACAATAAAGTACAAGGCGACAAGTACATAAGAGTCGGTCTTCAGCAGGTGGTGGTGGTCGGACACGTACACCAAAGCCGCATAAACTCCCGCAGCCATGCACAGGCTGTTCACGACCAGCGTTCCTGTCAAGCCCAGAAACTTGCCGACGATAAACTCCCATCGGCGTACGGGGCGCGAGAGCACGGTGTACAGCGTGCGCTTGTCAATCTCCTTAGAGACCAAACCAATGCCGATAAAGATGGCAATCACCACGCCGAACAGCGATACGGCCGCCAGACCGAGGTTGATAACAACGAGGCGCTCCATGTTGATGGAGATCTGCCCAACTAGGACTGCGGCGCCCGCCATCAGGATGGCGAAGGCGACGAGATTGTAGAGGACGCGATCACGGACGGCTTCGCGGAAAGTGTTGGTCGCGATGGGTACGACACGCGCGCTCATGCGTGAGCTCCTTTCTGGGAGTTAGTCGGTGAAGGAGTCTGGGACTTCGTTTGCTGCACGAAATACTCCTCAAGAGTGCTGCGGACGGGAGTCACGGAGATCAGACGAAGATTTTCCCGGCGCAACGCATCCACGGCAGCGTCCAGTTGCGGTTCCGTTACGACGGCCCGGCCCATATCGCCGGCGCAAGAGCATTCCTGGGTCAGCGCCTTGAGAGCTGAGGGAACCGAGGTTCCGTGCCAAGCCACTTCGATCCTGCCTTGTACATTGCGGGTCAGTTCGGCCACCGAGCCTACGCCCCTCAACTCCCCTTTGTTAATTACCGCCACGCGGTCGCACAATGTTTCCGCATCGGAAAGAATGTGCGTGGAGAAGAAGACGGTCTTGCCTTCTCTCTTAAGCTGCTCGATCAGGTCGCGGACCTCGCGACGACCGATAGGATCGAGGCCCGACATGGGCTCATCGAGAAAGACAAACTTGGGGTCATGCAAAATGGCTTGGGCAATGCCGACGCGCTGCAGCATGCCTTTGGAGAACTTCCGGAGCTGTACATCGCCAGAGCCGGTGAGACCGACGCGAGCCAGCATGGCTTCTATGCGCGATTTACGTTCCTTTCCGGAAACGGACGTCCCAGGAAACCCGGAGAGCCGAGCGTAATAGTCGAGTAGCTCATTGGCGGTCAGATAGTCGTAAAAATACGGCTGCTCCGGCAGGAAGCCGATTTGGGCTTTGACGCGCGGGTCGTCGATGTCCATCCCGAATATCTTGGCGGAACCACCCGTGGGATACACCAAACCCATCAGCATCTTCAACGTGGTGGTTTTGCCGGCGCCATTGGGGCCGAGAAAGCCGAAAACTTCCCCTTCCTGGACGCTGAGGGTCAGCGGATGAAGCGCGCGGCGGGGTTGCTTTCTCCAAAAGCCGACTGTAAAAACTTTTTCGAGTGCGAGAATTTCCAGTGCGTTCATAAGCTAAGTTCCAGAATTTCCTCCAACGCGAAAATTATAAGCACAGAGTGGTTCTCATGAAAATACCCTGAGGATTACGTTAGTCATGAAGCAGGAATGCACTGTCTGCTTCCAGCGTTTACATACTCGACGGTAGGAATCCAGTACGAAGAAGTTGACCAGATCTGTCTAGGGGTTGGTGCTGGCGGTAGGGCTATCCGTGTGCGAATCGGAACTCTTCAGGGAGGAGCAACGATGCATCAGTTCAGTTCATCAATGGGGTCAGGGCCGCACACGCCCCAAGGCCTCCAACAATGGTAATGGTGCCGGCAGCCTGGACGCGTACCACCAAATCCTGGACTTCGCAATAAGCGCGGGCACCAGTCCTGTTGTTGAAAGGAGTGCCTGTGCTTAAGAACTGGTCATTGGTTGGACTTGCACCACTCGGGGAGCCCGCCGCCACAAAACTGTATCCGCTCTTACCCAGTCCGCCACCGTTGGTGGCGAGGTTGTTGTCGATGATGCACGCAGACGTAATGGCAGTGACGCAGGGCGACGCGCCTCCTCCGAGGGACTGTAGATCGACCGCATAACCTGTGGATGGATACGTGGTGAAGTATGTGCTCTCGGCAGTGCCAATCATTCGCATGGAGGCGGCGGCAGACGAATCGTTCGCCGCCATGCGGGCCCGGATCAGGTTCGGGATAGCAATGGCTGCGATGATGAGAATGATGGCCACGACAATCATCAGCTCGATCAAGGAAAAGCCGTTTTCTCTCCGCATAGTTCCCCGTTTTCGCTTGTCAGGTTTCAACGGAATTCCTGCAAGTCAAGCACCAAAAACTTGCGAGTTTCCTCACGAATGTAATCCAACAGTAACTAGTATCGCGAGACCGGTTGGTTCATCCACATTCCCAAAATCCGATCTGAGCAAAAGAGGACAGTGACGCAGTCGCTGTCCCCTTCTAGTCCGGTTCTCATCTAGCAGCTAGGCAAGGCTTAGTTGGCGATCGGGTTCAGGGCGCCGCAAGCTGCGTAGCTGGCGACCAAGGTGATGGTTCCAGCTGCCTGCGAGCGAAGCACACCATCCTGGTATGCGCAGAATGCTTTTGCACCCGTCGTATTAGAGAGCGGCGTTGCGGTGGTGTAGAACGTAGCGGGAGCACCACCAGCGACAGCAGCGGTCGGCGTTACAGCAAAGGTGTAGCCGCTCTTTCCAGAACCAGCAGGCGTACCGTTGCTGGCCAGG
>Ga0137401_10000317_pt1 | contig 18057 bp, 13 predicted proteins | sample CZOMad1_1_16fung_FD_108286 | JGI IMG/M metagenome (GOLD analysis project Ga0137401, IMG submission 108286) | Vadose zone soil fungal communities from Angelo Coast Range Reserve, California, USA - CZOMad1_1_16fungal (Illumina Assembly) | ecosystem: Environmental > Terrestrial > Soil > Vadose...
GACGATGAGGGCAGATAGCATCGGAAGGATGAGTAGGTACCGTGGCTTCTGCGCTCCGCCCGTCAGCAAAGCATCCAGACTTGCAACCATCGCGAGGCAGATCGCCCCAACCTTGACCGCCATCAACCCAATGTACGTCTGGGGCAGCCTTATCGGCCAGGCGAGAGACAGCACAAAACCAAACGTCGCAATGTAGACGAGTGCCTTCTTCATTTCTTGTTTAAGAACTTGCCCTGAGCCAGGGACGATTGAAGAGAGCAAAGCAGCCAAGACGCGTCTTCCGGTCGTGAGTTCCATTGCGAAACTGGAAAGTATAATGACTCTTGCAAACTCTGCAATCTCTTATGTGTAGGCAGTCAAACCCATGGATTTGCGGCACCTCAAAAGGTCAATTGGCGTAACATCCCCATTACACTAGTCCGTCGGTCAATGAGTGACGCCTGATTGCGCCAGTTACGCTTAATTGGCTCAAATGGGCTAGCTAGAACAGCCGTAGAATCAGCGCCGGAGTGAGTCGAGGAAAGCGATGGGAGCTATGGACAGTCCTGACTCGCTTGGCGACTCGGCGACCGTGCAGGCCATAACGTGAGTGAACGCTGAGCCGGGGGGCGATCAGCAATGGTCGTCCCTACGGCGATCTACGTTAATCCTGGATCATCGCTGGAGTAACTGGGGAACCAATCGCCGAGTCAGTCATCGTCTTGATTGAACGGTGAAATACCGAATCGCAAACTCGGTTCGTCAGTTCGATTGTGGTCTCAACCTGTGATAAAGCACCCGTGATGAGGGCTGCCAGGGGAAGCGACAAGGCTATGCGTGTTTCAGGGTCCAGGAACGCATGAACCATTTTGACGGAGGGCTCGTATGTCGGCATTGGGTACTCCTACTCAGGAGGTATATTCGTGAGGAGTCGCCTCACATTCTTGGATTTTGCGGTGGGAACAGCGTTCGCCTCAATACCGTTGACTCCTGATTACGAAGGTACAGTGTCCTGTCGGGCAATCGTCTTTCCACTGCCCCAATGACCTTCGAAAAGGCCACTGAGCGATTGAGCGACGCAGCCCAGGCTCCGTCAACTTCGGTTGGTTGATGAAGCATCCCCATTACACCAGCAAACGCTGACAGCCGATTTATGGTCTCTTCGTGGCCTACGCCGAAATGGGCCTACCATTACTGCAGTAACTTTTGATCTCCGCTATTTACTGCTCAACTGTAGGCATCAGGGTGCCTATTTGCTTGTACGGCAGATGCAGATTCCTAGTTGCGCAAGGGCTTGTGCGCGGAGACTTCGTCGGTGAGCCAGAATAGCAGGGATTGGCTCGACGTTTATAGAGCCGCCGTAATGGAATTTGACCGGGACAAGTTGCCAGCGAGCATCGACACGGCTGAGAAGGCTATCCACCAACGCTTACGGGGATTGCCGATCGCAAACTCTAAGGAGCATCGCAAACTGAGAGATGCACTCAACAGTCTCGCGGTTCTCAAGAGGATGCTCTAGCACATTCGCGTGTTGAAGCGGTTTTCTGTTGGTCTGAAATCGAAAACGGTGTATCGATCCTGCATCACCGTGCCAGCCTACTGCGCCAAGCATCCATAACTGTCGCAAATCGCGATTTCACCAGTTACCGAGAATCAGGCGAAGAGCCTCACACTCGCATCGCGGATCGGATGGTGACAATTTGGTGACAGTCGATTCAATCTACTAACTTAAGCTATTGATATAACACGGACTAAATATAATGGGCGGAAGATTCTCAATCTTCAAACCCGGGTTCGATTCCCGGTAGCGCTACCATGCTTTTCTTCCTTTAATTCATAATGCCTTCCGGTTTCATTCTCGCCCTTTTGAACTCCTTTGGTTAGGACATTTCAGCGAAGGCGGGCGCAGCACAAGTTATGCGCTCGCGAACCCTGCGTGACCCGATCACTCAATCGCAAACTTTGCTACTACGAATGACCGATCAAGAAATCAAAGCTTGACCTGGCTTGTCTGTTGCGCTTGCTGGTTTGTGGGACTTGGGCCTTCAAAGATTCAAACATACCTTCCAGAACAATTCGTTTTGCGAGAAGAGGCCGGAGTTGGCTCCGATTCGGTGCTGGTATATCATGCCCCGCGACCATGCAGACCGCAGATTCAGCATCGGAGTGGCTGCGACTCTCGGAGCGTTATCGCGAAATGAGCGATGACGAACTCTTGATCCTGGCTCGGCGACCGTCTGCTCTTACCGATACCGCCAATCAAGCTCTCGCCGGCGAGATTTCCTCACGCGGGCTGAAGCAGCCCCCTGAGCAGCCTCCTCTTGCGCCAGACCCCGCGCCGTCACCCGATTCTCCCTACGCCGAAGAGCGTGAACTGGTCGAGATCTGCGTGCTCTGGAGTTTGTCCGATGGGTTGCAGTTGCAGGCGCTGCTGGATCGGGCGGGAATCCCTTTTTTCATGGGAGCAGAGAGGGCGACGGGTGTCGAGTCGGTGACCTCGAATTTTGGCAACGGCGTCAGTGTGCGAGTCATGCGAGTGGGCATACCCTGGGCACGGCAGGTGATGCTGGACTATGAGCCTGCAAATGAGCCGCCGCAGGCGCCGGAGGAAGAAGGGCGAGAGATTCCAATACGCTGCCCGAAGTGCCATTCCACCGAAGTCATCTTCGAGCGTCTCACGCCTGAGCCGGAGACTACGACGGAGCGGTCTGGCTCCAAGTATGAATGGACCTGCGATTCGTGCGGTCACCACTGGAAGGATGAAGGCATCGTCAAACAGACATAGAAATCACGTTCACGGCATGCCCGCCCGTTGTGTCTAGACTCCTGGCGCCGCCCGCCTCGCGGGCCTGCCCAACTGGCCCGTGATGTAGGTCCAGGTGGGCCCTGGCTGCGTCGCAGTGCGCTTCCGGGTTCGTCCATAGTTGGGTGCGCAAGCTTGGTGGCAAACCACACCTGAACAAACCCTTCAACATTCCTGGGGCATCCACACACAGATGGCGAAATGTGGAGGTCCGATGAGCAAAAACAATGGCAATCACTGGCGTTCGCACGCCGGGACCACCTCTGGTGGGCGAAGGCCGACCCGCAGCGGCTCTACAAGAACTTCAGTTTCCTCGGCGTAAAATTTTCGAGATTGGGAAATACCCTGGTCAGCGCTTCATCGGCGACCCCAAACCAGGACGCAAGCGTCGCCCCATACTGATCGAGTGAGATGGCTGGCAACCAGACACCCCGTCCGGTCACATCATCCGGCCCCTGCAGGCCAAGCACTGGAAATGCCCCGTACACATCCGCAGCTTTCACTCCGGCACCCATTACGATGTGATGACTCCCCCAGGCATGATCAGATCCCGCGCCGCTGCTGGGCTGCAATGTCCTCCCGAACTCTGACTCGGTGAACGTAACCACCTGCCGCTCCAGTCCCATCTCTGCGGTCGCGCTGTAGAAGGCTGCCATCGAAGTCGCCAGGTCACCGAGAAGGGCATTCTGGCGTGGCATCGCATCGGTATGCGTGTCGAAATCACCCAACGAGACGTAGAAGATCTGCCGGTGTACGCCGAGGTTCTGGCGCACGTTGATAATCCGGGCGACCTCCCCGAGTTGCTGCCCCAGGCTCGTCGCCGGGAACGGCGTCTTCATCGGCGAACTTGTCGACAACGCTCCATTCAGTTGCTTGGCTGCGTCCAGACCGTCCGCGGCCACCTGGTCTGCCTTCTGGATCAGCGCCATGCCCGAGTTGAACTTCAGAATCTGCTGGAACGCAGCGTCCCGGGCATTCTCGGCCGGCGACCCGTCGGACCCATCAAGCCCCAGCGAACCATTGATGATCGATGCCTGCGGCCGGTCGCCCGTCAGGAACAAACTGTTGCCCGCCGTCGACACACTGACCGGAAACGTTGAGGGCGCGTTGAGCGCGGCCAGAATGTCTGCGGCCCGACCCGCCCAGCCATTATGGGGAGCTCCCGGAATCGATGCCATCTGCCATTGCTGTTGCTGGTCAGAATGGGAGAACAGGTTCAGCGGCACCAGCGCCCCCTGCTGATACCCAGCCTTCGTGATGGGCTTTACCAGTGTCCCCACATTCGCCACGAAGGCCAGCTTCCCCTGGTTGTAAATCTCTCGCAGGGGACTCAGTTGCGGATGCAGACCGTAGGTTTCCTTCCCGTTCGCCGCGCTAACCGGACCGAGCACATTCTGCGGCAGTCCGAGCGTCGTTCCGCGTACCCGGAAGTAATCGCCATAGCTCTGGGCATCGGTCTTCACCGGCACAATCACGTTGTTCCCGTCGTTTCCACCGAGCATGAAGATACAGACCAGCGCTTTATAGTCGGGCGTGGAGGGTACAGCGGCGCAGAGGCGACTGAGGCGTCCCAGGCATGTGCCCGCTCCCAGAACTGCCAGCGACTTCACGCTCATCCCCAGCAACGATCTTCGAGTGATCCCGCTCATTCTGGATTCCGTTCTTGCTTAGTGTTGCACCTGGTAGAGCGCGGAACTCGCCACCAGGTAAATCGCGTTGCGTACCCGCAGGTTGTAATCGTGGGTGGCAGTCACGGCCGTGACAATCTCCTCTTTCAACCGGGACGGTAACCTTCCGAACAGAAAAGTTCGATCCACGGCGTCCACCAGTTCGCCGGGCGCTCCGGCCAGCGCCACGAAGGGCGCCGTATCGAATTCTGCGTCGCCATTGAACCCCTTCTCCTCGAGATTTCGCACCACGTTGGCGCGCATGAGTGCCGTTCCCGAACTCAACAGTTCGAACTCTGGCGCCAGCAGGCCGCTTGAGGTTCGATACAGCGGCGAATAATCGTTGAACACGCTGCCGGGATAGAAAACTCTCTGGCCAAGGTTGGTTGGGAACCGTTCCAGGCGGTTATCACTGCGTACGCTCGCCTGCAGATTCCTCATCATCGCAATTACACACAAGACTGGTTCGCGCCAGTGACCGCCGTCAACTTGCAGCGCTGCCCCGGGATCGTCCCCTTGTCGCGCTTCCGGGTCCATCAGGATCTGTTTCACCACGGCCTGCAGGTCTCCCCCACTCGAGGTGAACACTCCGCTGACCCGCCCTAGATACGCCGGACTCGGATCGCTCGTCACCAGATGCTGAATCAGTCGCAGGGATATAAAAGGCGCCGTGTTGGCATGGACAGCGAGCGCGTGCAGCACATCCGCCAGATCCCGGTCCGCCGGCTGCCCGGCCGGCAATTCTACTCCGCCCACGATGGCTTTCCTGCCCCGGTCATGGTTGGCCTCGACCGCAATCATGGACCCATCGAAACTTTCCCGATTGTGTCCCTCGGTCACGGCCTTGCCGGGAAACGTCCAGCCCGTGAGCGCGCGCGCCATGTTCGTGATCGTGTCCTGGTTGTAGGTGACCTTTCCGGTCTCACTGCCATCCGGATTCAACCCGACCGTCCCGATGCTGAACAACTGCATCAGCTCGCGGGCATAGTTTTCGTTGGGAGACGTGCCCGCCGTGGGGTTGCCCTGGTCGTCATTCACCAGGTCGAGGTACACGCCCATGGTGGGGCTCAGTGTCACGTCGCGCAGCAGATTCGCATAGGTTCCGAAGGCATCCTGCAGCAACATATTCTGGTAGGGAACCATCTGCCGGGGCTGGCCGGTCTTCAAGCCTGACACCACAAAGACTTGTCCCAACGAGAAGGCAACTCTCTGCCTTAGCTGGTCCTTTCCCGTGACCGCGTGAACAAAAAACTCGCTCTGCTGTTCCGTGAGATTGTCCGCTGCGCTAGTCGAACTCTTGTAAAGGGACGCTGGCGCTGCGAACTGCTCAGCCAGCCAAGGGTCGAACCCCACATCCTGCAGGTGGGCGATGCTCTCGGCCGACGGTCCCCAGGAGGCCTGCTCCAGGAACCGTGCCGCCGCCAAGTAGCTCACTTTCGAGTACGCCGGCGCTACCGGCACGGCCGCCGGAGCCGATGTGTCGTTCCCCGGATCGGGATTGAACACCGTGAACGCCGCCAGGCCTCCCGGCACCGGAACCAGGGTTGCAGTGCCACTCAGACGGTCGTTCGAAACGTACTGTGTGGGCAATGCCTCGCCCGTCATCTTTATTTGCGACCCCTGCACGAAACCGCTGCCCTTGACCACGATCGTCTGCCGGCCATAGACCAGCGTCTTCGGATCCACCGACGTGATCACAGGAATCGGATTCAGCAGGGTGAGTGCGGCCTTTCCTGATACCCCGGCCGTTCCCGCACTGGTTGCCTCGATCTCAACCACGTTGTTCGGAGGCGGAAGTTCGGGGGCCGCGAAATTGCCCTCGCCATCAATTGTTCCCGTCGTCGCGCTCCCTCCCTTAACGCCGTTCACCGACCACACCACCCTGGGACCAAGCCCGTCGCTAGCCCGGGCGAAAAACCTCCGAGTGCTGCCTGCTCGAATGCTGGCCTTCGCCGGACTCACCACCACCGAAGGCGCAGGCGAGCCTTGACGCACGCGCGCCTGGTCTGGACTCTGGAGGCGCGCCGCAGCGACTGCGGCTGTCGATGCACCCGCCATGAGCGCAGAGCTGGAATCAATCCGCGAACCAAGCGCAGGACGATCCGGGGCTGGCCCGATGGTCTCGGGCACTACAATCTGCGGGGTCGCGTCATGCGCGATCAGCAATCCGAGCGCAACCCTCAGACAGAGCGTGGATCGTGCCATCACAACGAGTTCAATTCTATGCGGATAAAAGAAACGGATTCAACCGCAGAGGCAGACTCGGAAGTGCAGTCCTGAAACTGATTCCGGAGCGCGCAATCTGGTGGTGGCCACGATTCAATCGCGATCGCAGTTTAGGATCGTGGTGGAACTTCCAGGCTGCGGGCCTGCTCCTCGGCTGCCGCTGCGGCATGAATTTGTTCCATGGTTCTGACCTTCAGGCGGGGCTCTTTCCAGGAATACTTCACCATGCACCAGAAGGCACGGACGCCGTCTTTCCAGCCGATCTTCTTGCCCTCTTCATACGTGCGGCCCGAGTAGCTGATGCCCACCTCGAACACGCGCAAGCGGCGCTTGGCGATTTTGACCGTAACCTCGGGCTCGAACCCGAAGCGATTTTCCTCGAGCGGAATCGACTGGATGACTTCCCGCCGGAACACCTTGTAACAGGTCTCCATGTCGGTCAGGTTGAGATCGGTGAGTGCGTTCGAGAATAGCGTCAGCAGCCAGTTCCCTACCGAATGCCAGAAGTACAGAACCCGGTGCGGCCGACCTCCCATGAAACGCGACCCGTACACCACATCAGCCTTCCCCGCGATGAGCGGCTCGAGCAGAATCGGATACTCGGCCGGATCGTATTCCAAATCCGCATCCTGAATGATTACAAACTCTCCCGTCGCTTCCTGAATCCCGCGGCGCAATGCGGCGCCTTTCCCCAGGTTGTGAGGTTGCAAAAGAACGCGTATGGCGGGATGCTCCCTCTGCAATTCAGCGAGAATTTCGCGGGAGGTATCGGTCGAACCATCGTCCACGCACAAAAGCTCGATCTCGAATGGCAATGACAATGACAAAACACCGTTGACCACTCGCCGCAAAGTGGCGCGTTCGTTGTACACCGGCATGACGACCGAGAGTTTCATTGCCATCCAACCAGGGTCGAGGTAACAGACTTACCTTACTACGCCCTGCGCTGTCATGCATCTCTCTCCGAATGATTCGGGGGGCGGCGAATCCCCGCTCTTGATACCCGTAACCCATTGATTTACATATGCTTTGTTCCTACCTTGACAATTTCTCCTCACGGTAGCAGAATCTTTGAAGGCGAATAAAAAGCGAAATAAAAGGCGCGCTATTTGCTTGCAGTACCGGGTTCCCCACCCTGGCATTTCCTGAAACCTTGAGGATTCTATGTCTTCCATCATGGTCGATATCAAGGCGGCGTCTTTTCCTTTGGCCGCCCACACCAAGTCCACGGCGCTTCTAAAACAACTGTCCGGAACTCCCAAACTGACCGGCGTCACACCAGCTTCCCGTTTGGAGATACGCCCGGCTCCCGACCAGGCCTCCAGCGGAATTACCCAGATCGACGTCCTGACCGGCGGCCTACCCCGCGGATGCCTCACCGAAATCTGCGGTCCTGATTGTTCCGGACGCACCAGCCTGCTGCTCTCCGCTCTGGCGGCCGCCACCCGGCGCGAGGAAATCTGCGCTCTGATCGACGCCAGCGATGCCTTCCATCCGCACTCGGCCGCGGCCGCCGGCATCAACTTGGAACGGCTTCTCTGGATTCGTTGTGGAGTGAATTCGCAATCATCTTCTTTATCGCGCAAGCGCCGCCCTGCCACCAGCCTGGAAGAATGGGATCGCCGCCGCATGGAAGATCCGGTGGAACAAGCCCTGCGCGCCGCCGATCTGCTTCTGCAGAGCAACGGCTTCGGCATGGTGGCCATCGATCTGGCCGGCACACCCCCGAAGATGGCTCGCCGCATCCCGCTCACCAGCTGGTTCCGCTTTCGCCGCGTAGTGGAAAATACCCCCACTGTCTTGCTGGTGATTGGCGAACAGTCCTGCGCTCAATCGTGTGCCTCGTTGTCATTGCAATTGCAGAAATTAGTTTTCGGTTCCCGGTTCCCAGTTCTCAGCGGACAACCGTCAAGTAACGGCAATCCCAGTTGTGCCGAGCAGCGGCCATCGCACACCGAACTCCTGAGTGGAATGGGAATTCGAGCCGAAGTTCTGCACGCCCGCACCGAACGCAAGCCCGTGCAAACCGCCACTGCTGCTTTCCACACAGAAGCCGCCTGGACCGGATAAGTCGCGGTGACTGGCAAGTTGCGAGCGTTCGCACTCAAAAACGCTGGTTCGTTAACGACCAATGACTGGTTCCCATGCCTTTCGCCTGCATCTTCGTTCCCGATTTCCCGGTGGAAGCGTTGCTGCGCGCCGAACCTGCGCTGCGCCCGCAGGCCGTCGCTGTGCTCGAAGGTAAGCCACCGTTGCAGAAAATATTCTCCGTCAACGAAAAAGCACGCCACATGGGCATCGATCCCGGCATGACCAAAATCCAGGTTGAGCCTTGCACCGAACTTGTACTGCGTCCTCGATCCCTGCTCCAGGAAGCTGCGGCGCACGCTGCCCTGCTCGACTGTGCTCAATCGTTCTCCCCGCGAATCGAAGACACTGCGTCCGACACCGTTGTTCTGGATCTCTCCGGATTGGAATCCCTCTTCGGCTCGCTCCCCAAAATTGCGCGCGCCATCGCGCGCCGCACTTCCGGCCTGGGACTCGAAGCCAACGTAGCCACCGCATCCAATCCCGACACGGCCCTGTTCGCCGCTCGCGGCTTCGCCAGCGTAACCGTGGTCCCCGAAGGTAAGGAAGCCGAGCACCTGGGAAATCTGCCGCTGGAGGTCTTGTTCTCCGGACTCAACTCTCCCACCCCACCCGCAGAGGCCGTGCATTTCCTGGAAACCTTCGACTTGTGGGGAGTTCGCAATCTCCGCGCCCTGTGCGCGCTTCCGGAGATTGCCCTCAGCGAGCGCCTGGGCCAGCCGGGAGTCCGTCTGCAGCAACTCGCGCGCGGTGCGATCGCGCGCACGCTGGTTCCAGTCGATGCGCCTCTGGTTTTTGAAGAAGCCATGGAACTGGATCATCCGCTGGTCTTGCTCGAGCCTCTGGCATTCCTGCTGGCGCACCTACTCGATCAGCTTTGCGCCCGTCTGGCCGCGCGTGCCCTGGCCGCGCAAGAACTCCGTTTGCAGCTAGAACTCGACAACGGCTTCCACTTCCTGGAAGACGTTCCTGCCGAAAAAGCTTCCCAGCAAGCAAGCAAGCCCGTGCCCGCTTCAGCCGACGCCGTCGTCGGTCCCGGCCGAGCGCCGGCTCGGCAGCAAAATGCCAGCCGTGCATTAGAAGCTCCGCTCCCGAAACACTCCTCTACCTTCATCCGCAGCCTCCAACTCCCCATCCCCATGCTCGACCCAAAAGTCTTCCTCAAACTCCTGCAACTCGATCTCAAAGCACATCCCCCGGGTGCGCCCATCCTGAAGGTTCTTCTCTCCGCCACGCCCGCTCAGGCCCGCACCATTCAGGGAGGTCTGTTCCTCCCTCCCAGGCCCGAACCGGAAAAACTTGAACTCACCTTGGCCCGCATCGCCGGCATGGTGGGCGCAGACAAAGTCGGCTCCCTGCATTTGCTGGATTCCCATCGCCCCGATGCCTTCCGTATGCAGCGCTTCGTCCCCGCCGAACCCGGAGGACAAAAAGAAAAAACGGACGACGTCGCTTCCAACGCTCCCGTCACGGCGCTGCGCATGTTCCGTCCACCGCTGCGTGCCACGGTCACACTGCGCGACGGCAAGCCCGTCCACGTCGTTTTCGCCAAACGAAAAGAACTACACGGAGAGATTCTCTGGATGGCCGGCCCCTGGCGCTTCTCCGGAGATTGGTGGGAACAGGACGGCTGGGCCCGCGATGAATGGGACATCGCAATTCAGTCGTCAGTCGCCGGTCGTCAGTCCCCAGCGCTTGCTGACCACTTGCCAGGAATTTCCAGCCTTGCCCTGTATCGCCTGGTGCACGACCTGCTGAATGGACACTGGTTCGTGGAGGGAACGTATGACTGAAGCCGTTCCGGTTTTCGGTTCCTGGTTCCCGGTTCAAGGACTCCCCCCAGAGACACGGAGGCACCGGGAAAAGCAAGGCCCCAAAAAAGAAACGACCAGTCTCTGGGCCGTTTTACCGAAAAGCGTCCTCGCTTTAGAAATCATGCCCGAGCAGGTGCATGTTCTCGTCGAAGTGGACCCTCAGTTCGGTGTTCATCGGCTCGTCAAAAATCTCAACGGCGTTTGGTCGCACACCTTGCGGCAAGAGTTTCGCACGCCTGCCACAGCGGGCGTGGCTCTTAAAGCCCCTAGCTTTAGCTGTGGGGTGTAGTCACCGGCCAGTGACCACGGGCAACTGTTTGTCGTGTACATCGAATTCCACTCCCGTTCCGCCTTCAGTTTTCTCGAAGGCGCTTCCCTGCCTGAAGACCTGATCTCGACCTGCGCCCAACAAAAAATGCCCGCCATGGCCCTGCTCGATCGCGACGGCCTCTATGGTTCGCCGCGCTTCTTCCTGTCCGCCCAGCGGGCAGGACTCAAGGCCCACATCGGCGCAGAGGTCAGCTGTGAATCTTTTTCACCACCGCGACACAGAGGCACAGGGAAATCCCCCATAGAAGACCCCAAGAGAACAAGAAAGGAAGCACCCGACAACTTAAAAACCTGTCATTCCGGGCGCAGCGAAGAACCTGCTTTTTCGAGGCCAGAAGCGCGCTCCAGCAATCTGCAATCTGAAATCACCCCGAGCAACGTCGCAGGGTGCCTCCGTGGTGAATTCCGCCTACCCCTGCTCGTGGCTTCGCAAACCGGCTACCAGAACCTCTGCCAGCTCATCACCCGCATGAAGCTTCGCGCGAAAAAAGAAGAAGGCGCGGTCCTGGAGCACGAACTGGAGCAGCACGCCGCTGGCCTGATCTGCCTGACCGGTGGCGACGAAGGCCCTCTCGCCGCCGCGTTAAGGAAAGGAGGTTCCGCCGAAGCTCACCGCTGCGTCGACCGGCTCGTTGGAATCTTCGGCCCCAACAACGTCTACGTCGAACTGCAACGTCACCTGCACCGAGAACAGGAATCTCGTAATCGTGCAGCCATCGAGATCGCCCGCGCTTTCCATCTTCCACTGCTCGCGACCAACGGTGTCTGCTACGCCACCCCGCAGCAGCGCGAACTCTGCGACGCCCTCACTGCGATCCGCCATCACCGCACTCTGATGACCGCCGGACGCCTGCTCGCCCGTAACTCCGAACGTCATTTGAAGTCGTCGGAAGAAATGTCGCAGCTGTTCGCCGACTTGCCCGAAGCCATCGCCAACACCGCCGAACTCTCCGCGCGTCTCGAGTTCAAGCTCAGCGACCTCGGCTACGAATTTCCGCGCTATCCCGTGCCCGACGGGGAAACCATGATGTCGTTCCTGCGCCAGCGCGCCGACGAAGGCGCCCGCTGGAGATATGCCGTATCGCTGTCCGGTGCTCCCGTCCCGCAAAGCGGCTTTCACGATCAAGACCTGCAGCAGCGCGCCCGCCGCCAGATCGAGCGCGAACTCAATCTGATCGAAAAACTTGATCTGGCCGGCTACTTTCTCATCGTCTGGGACATCGTCCGCTTCTGTCGCGAGCAAAACATCCTTGCCCAGGGACGCGGCTCCGCCGCCAACAGCGCCGTCTGCTACTCGCTCGGCATCACCGCTGTCGATCCGGTCGGCATGGAGCTGCTGTTCGAACGCTTCCTCTCCGAAAAGCGCGGCGAGTGGCCCGACATCGACATCGACCTGCCCAGCGGCGACCAGCGTGAACGCGTCATCCAGCATATCTACCAGCGCTACGGCCAGCGCGGTGCCGCCATGACCGCCAACGTGATCACCTATCGCAACCGCATGGCGGCCCGCGAAATGGGCAAAGCCATGGGCTTCGATCCGGAGATGCTCAACAAAATCTCCGCTGCCGTCGCCACCTGGGAATACAAAGACGCTCACGACGCGCTCGATCGCCGCCTCCACGACGCCGGCCTCGACCTGAACCATCCGCGCCTGCGGAAATATTTCGAGCTCTGCACCGCCGTGCAGGATCTCCCCCGCCACCTCGGCCAGCACTCCGGCGGCATGGTCATTTGCCAGGGACAACTCGATTCTGTCGTTCCGCTCGAGCCCGCCTCCATGCCCGGCCGCGTGGTTGTGCAATGGGACAAAGAAGACTGCGCCGACATGGGCATCATCAAAGTCGACCTGCTCGGCCTGGGCATGATGGCCGTGCTCGAAGATTCAATCCAGCTGATCCGCAACGACTATCACCAGGAAGTCGACCTCGCCCACCTCCCCCCCGACGACCCCGTCGTCTACTGCACGCTGCAGAAGGCCGACACCGTCGGCATGTTCCAGATCGAAAGCCGCGCGCAAATGTCGTGCCTGCCCCGCCTGCGCCCGCAGCGCTTCTACGACATCGTGGTGCAGGTCGCCATCATTCGTCCTGGCCCGATCGTTGGCCAGATGGTGAATCCATTTCTAAAACGCCGCCAGGGTCGCGAACTCGTTACCTACCCGCATCCCTCGCTCGAACCCGTGTTGAAGCGCACGCTCGGCGTCCCGCTTTTTCAGGAACAATTGCTGCGCATCGCCATGATCAGTGCCAACTTCACCGGAGGCGAAGCCGAAGAACTGCGCCGTGCCATGGGATTCAAACGCTCGCAGGCCCGGATGAAAGAAATCGAAGCGCGGCTGCGCGCAGGCATGACCCGCAACGGCCTCACCCAGGAGGCCCAGGAGCAGATCATTCTCTCCATCTCGTCGTTCGCACTCTACGGCTTTCCCGAATCCCACGCCGCCAGCTTCGCGCTGATCGCCTACGCCAGCGCCTGGCTGAAATGCCACTACCTCGGAGCCTTCACCGCCGCGCTTCTGAACAATCAGCCCATGGGCTTCTACCATCCCGCGACCATCGTGAAAGACGCCCAGCGTCACGGCCTGAAAATCCTGCCCGTCGATGTGACGAAATCCGATTGGCGGTGCACGCTGCAAGCCATCAGCTCCCAGCCATCAACGGTCAGCCAGAAACCAGAGGCCGATCGAAGCACCAAGCCGGTCGGTGCAGCCACAGAAGAAGAGAGGACGGGGCAAGAGACACCCAGCGACCAGGCAACACCATCGATCGCCGTTTCCTGGGAAGAAATCGGCGCCTACATTCGACCCCGTTCTGGCGCAGCCGCACCTGCACCAGCCGCGCAGCGGCGAAACACCCACGGCGCAAGCCGTGGGAACACGGCCAGAGAAGCCGATGCCCCGGAGGGGCGGAAGAAAAACATCCGGGAAAACACTCCCGAACTCGCCCTCCGCCTCGGCCTCAACTATGTTCGCGGCCTGCGCGAAGCCGCCGCCCATGCCCTCGTCCGCGAACGCAGCCTCGTTCCTTTCCAATCCATCCACGACCTCACCCGTCGTGTCCCCGAGCTGCGCAAAGCCGAACTCACCACGCTTGCGGAAGTGGGCGCCCTGAATTCAATGGGAAATCCATCATCGAGGCACAGCGACACTGAGAAAAACCTGGACGGACAATCCGGAGCAGCTCCCCATCGTTTAAGAAAAATAGAAAATCAGTCGCCCTCCGTGCCTCCGCCTGCCCTGAGCGGAGCCGAAGGGGTTCTCCGTCGTGAAAACTTTCCCCCCTCGAAACCCGAAGCCCGAAACCCGGTACCCGGTACTCGCAACCCGGTACTCTTCCACCGTCGCGACGCCCTCTGGCAGGTCGAAAAAGCCGTGCGTCGTTCCGGCCCGCTGCTGGAAGAATGTCCCGAGTCCGACACACCGTCCCCACTTGCCCCCATGACTCACGAAGAACGCCTGGTCGCCGACTTCCACGGTACCGGTCTCACGGTCGGGCCACATCCCATGGCGTACCTTCGTGCCGAAATGACTGCCCTCGGCATTTACCCGGCGTCCGCTCTCAAGTCCATTCCGAATGGCCAGCGCCTGCGCATCGGCGGATGTGTCATCGCTCGCCAGCGTCCCGGCACCGCCAAAGGATTCGTCTTTCTCAGCCTGGAAGACGAAACCGGCATCGCCAATGCCATCGTCACCCCTGATCTGTTGCAGAGTAATCGTGTACTGCTCATCGCAGAGCGCTTCCTGATGGTCGAAGGCATCCTGCAAAATCAGGACAATGTGATCTCCGTCAGGGCCGAACGCGTACTCCCACTGTCGGTCACCCGCGCCGAAACCAGTTCCCACGATTTTCACTGATCCACTACAAAACAAACTGTAGTGAGAAGTTACTTTTTGATTTCTCATTTGCATTTTTTCTGAAATTCCCCCTGCCTCTCACTGATCAGAAGCGCTATAGTAAGAACATCATCCGCTACGAAAACCAAAATTGGATTTTCGCTTGTGGGCAACGTGTATCCAGGTAGCTCATGTCCTCAAGTTTGATTCACCTTCTCCATTCCGGAGCTTCAAAGGAGTAGCCAACCATGGCAAAAGCAAAGACCCCACGCAACGGCACCAAGACAAATGGTGGCACCGCCGAACCCCAGGTCTCCCCCGCTGCCCGGTCCGAGGTTCGCGAAGTCAAAAGAACTTTGTCGGAAGTCCGCAAGAACCTCGTCCCCATCAATCTCGACGAGGAAATCCGCCGTCGCGCCTACGAACTATGGGAGCAGCGCGGATACGAGTCCGGGCACGAGAACGAACATTGGCTGCTCGCCGAGACCGAAATCCGGTCCCGCTACAGCCAGCGGCAGCATTCGGCATAGCTGGAGCGTTGGGCGCCCAGCTTTTGGCGAGTCTGCCAAGACTCGCGCGTCCCTGGATGTCTTGTGCCTCAAGTCCTTCTCATCGACGATAACCTCGCGCAACTTCGCATCCGGGAAGCTGTGTTGCGCGAGGCGGGCTTTTCGCTCGCCTGCACCAGCACGGCCGCCGGAGCGTTTGCCTTCCTGCGTTCGCTCGGCTCCCGGACCGAGGTAATCGTCACCGACCACGTCATGCCCGGCGTCAGCGGCTCGGTCTTGGTCCGCCAGCTCAGGGAAATCTCCCCGCAGGTTCCCGTGATCGTGATCAGCGGAATGGCGGAAGCCGAGGATGAGTACCATGACCTCCACGTAACCTTCCTGAGCAAACCCTGCCCGCCCGAAGCCCTGATCCGGCAGGTGCAGGGTGCCCTGCATCGCCCCAGCGGACGGCAACAGCCCTGATTTCCGGCCGGCGCGAAGCTCGCCGACCCCCTCCGGGCCGTCCGGACAGCCAAAACCTGCCCTTCTGACACTTGTTCACCCGGCCGCGCCATGAGAAAAACAGGCAAATGCCATTGGATTGTCAGAGTTTTTAGATAGGATCTGTTTCATCGATTCGGCCGCTGACCGTAAACCTGAACCGGCCGCCCATTCATCCATCAGAAGAAAGGCCCGATTTTCGGGCTTCTTGGTTGCTCTGGCGGCCCGTTTCTGAAAAAATATGCGAGGGTTTCCCATGTCTCAGTTCAGCAGTGCCGCCCTGCCGCAAATCGGTAGTTTTGTGTTGTTATTGGCGCTCGCCCTCGGTGCCTACTCGTTTCTCGTCGGGCTCTTCGCGCTGATTCTCGGCGGGAAAGACTCGGAGTACCTCGGCGAGACCGCGCGCCGCGCCGGCATCGCCACCTTTGCCGCCATTCTGTTGGCCTCGGTCGTTCTGGTCACGGCGGCCTTCACCGACGATTTCTCGGTCGCCTACATCTTTCACCACAGCAACAAGGAACTCCCCGGACCCTACAAGTTCGCCGTGCTCTGGTCCGGGCAGGAAGGCTCCCTGCTGTTCTGGTCGCTGCTGCTGGCCACCTACGGATTCGTCCTGCGCCTGCGCTACAAAACCGACCCGCGCCTATTTGCGCACGCTTCGGTCGTCATCGCGGGCGTCCAGGTTTTCTTCCTGCTCTTGCTGAATTTTGCCGCTCATCCCTTCGCGATCCTGGAAGGCGCAATTCCGCCCGACGGCAGCGGCCTGAATCCGCTTCTGCAATACCCGGAGATGGTGATCCACCCTCCCATGCTGTACCTCGGATACGTCGGATTCACCGTGCCTTTCGCCTTCGCTCTCGGCGCCTTGGTCATGCGTTATCCCGGGGAAAAGTGGATTCACATCACCCGCCGCTGGACGATGGTCACCTGGGGCTTCCTCACCATCGGCATCTTCCTGGGCGCGCACTGGGCGTATTCGGTGCTCGGCTGGGGCGGCTACTGGGGATGGGACCCGGTGGAGAACGCATCCCTGATGCCCTGGCTCACGGGAACCGCGTTCCTCCACTCGGTGATGATGCAGGAGAAGCGCGGCATGTTGAAGACCTGGAACATGTGGCTGGTCTTCTCCACGTTCTGGCTCGCAATCCTGGGCACGTTCCTGACCCGGAGCGGCATCATCAGTTCCGTGCACGCCTTTGCGCAGTCGTCCATCGGCCAGTGGTTCGCCTGGTTCCTCGCGATCACCCTCCTAACGTTTCTCTATTTCTACGTCGTCAACCGCTCGCATCTGCGTAGCGAACACAAGCTCGAGTCCATGATTTCGCGCGAGTCGAGCTTCCTGTTCAACAACCTGCTTTTCGTCGTGGCCTGCTTCACGGTTCTCTGGGGAACGTGGTTCCCCAAGATCTCGGAACTCGTGCAAGGCAACAAGGTCACAGTGGGCGCTCCGTTCTACAACAACGTCGCGGTCCCGGTAGCGCTGCTCCTGCTCCTTCTGACCGCCGTTGGCCCCCTGCTCGCCTGGCGCAGAACTTCCTTCGAGAGCCTCAGGCGCAATTTCATGTGGCCCGCATTCGGCGGCCTGGCCGTCGGAGTCCTGATGATGATCCTCGGGGTGCGCCCCTGGAAGGATGTTTCGTACTTCTATTCCCTGATGGCGGCCATGCTAGCCACCTTGGTCATACTCACCGTGATCTCGGAATTTGTTCGTGGGGGCCGCGTGATCTCCCGGCACACCGGGTTCAGTTTGTTCGGTTCGATGCTTCATCTGTGGCACCGCAATACGCGGCGTTACGGCGGCTACATCGTCCACTTCGGTGTCGCCGTCGTGATCATCGGAATCCTCGGGACCCCGTTCAATCGTGAAGCCGAAAAGGAAATGGGCTTCGGTGACAAAATGAGCCTCGGTCCCTACACCTTGCTCTGCCAGTCTTACACGCAGGACGACAATCCCAACTTCAGCAACGAGTGGGCCATCATCAACGTCTTCAAGGGCAATGAGCAGATCACGACCATGTACCCGGAGCGCCGTCTCTACAAGGCGAGTTCGCAGCCCCAGACCATTCCGCGGATTTATCCCACCTACGCACAGGATCTTTTCCTGGTCAGCGATCTTTACATCGTCTACGAAGGTCGCAACGAGGAGACCGGACGCCCCATCATCAAGGCGCACCTGAATCCCATGGTCCCCTGGATCTGGACAGGTTTGATCGTCATGATTTTCGGCACGATCACCTGCCTGATCCCGAACACGTCTCCGCTGCGAGCCACCGTACCCGCACGGGTACAAACCGCTCCGGCGGTGGGAGCCGGTGACTGATGCGCTCTC
>Ga0137401_10000320_pt1 | contig 18031 bp, 17 predicted proteins | sample CZOMad1_1_16fung_FD_108286 | JGI IMG/M metagenome (GOLD analysis project Ga0137401, IMG submission 108286) | Vadose zone soil fungal communities from Angelo Coast Range Reserve, California, USA - CZOMad1_1_16fungal (Illumina Assembly) | ecosystem: Environmental > Terrestrial > Soil > Vadose...
AGGTGGCGCTACCGGCGGTGTGATCGGATTGCTGGCAGGAATTGGTGCTTTGGCAATTCCCGGCGTCGGTCCATTTATCGCTGCCGGTCCAATCATGGCGGCGCTTAGCGGCGCGGCTGTCGGAGCGGCGACCGGCGGTGTTGTCGGCGGTTTGATCGGTCTCGGAATTCCCGAGATCGAGGCAAAGCGCTATGACGAGAAGTTGAAAAAAGGGAATTACCTGATCGCCGTGCACACGCATGAAAGCGAAGACGTGGATCGGGCGAAGCAGATTTTCAAAACTGTTGGCGCTGAGGATATCAGCACCGTCAGCGAAGCATCGGCACCGAAAGCTTAACAAACCATGAAGATGGGGGAATTCTATGGGTGACGAAAACCAAATGAACCAAGGCCCTGCGGTTCCGCCGCAGGCGAAAGAAGAAGCAAAGCGTGGCGTGACGCATGCGCGCAAGGCGGCGGAAGATCTCCGCTCAGCCGGAGGCGCGATGGCCGACGAATATCGGGAGCGCGGAAAAGAAGTATTGGATGACGCACTCCATCGCGTACGCAGTTTTCAGGAGGACAGCAAGCAATACGTTCGCCAGAACCCGATGAAGGCGGTCTTTACCGCGCTCGGAGTCGGTTTCGTGCTCGGTTTGATCTTCCGTCGCTAAAGGGGCCGGCGACTCCCGGGTGGCCTGATGTGCCGCTCCGCAGCGCCTTGCGCGACAGGTATAAGGACTTGCGTCCGGCTTGCGCGTCGCGAACCAAAATATGATGACCACGCAGAAGGAAAAACTTAAGCCACAGGAGGAATCGCGAGATTTCTTTTGCGTAGCGAGCGATGCTTTTCGGATTTTTGCAAGGCGCTCGTCGATGGTGTTGGGTAGCGCTTGGGCTTTTGCCACCGCTATTCTCATTATCCTCATTTGGGGACTAACCGGCCCCATGTTTCATTTTTCGGATACGTGGCAGCTCATTATTAATACCGGAACGACAATTGTTACTTTCCTGATGGTATTTCTTATTCAAAATACGCAGAACCGCGACGCCAAAGCGGTTCATTTGAAACTAGACGAATTAATTCGCGCGCTGAAAAACGCTCGCAATGAACTCATCGATCTGGAGAAACTTGCCGACGAAGACCTCAGCAGTCTTGAGAAACAGTTCGAGCGGGTTCGCAAAAAAGCAGAGCGGAACGGAAACAATGCTGGTGGCAAGACCCGAGCAAACCATTCTCAACGCGCGTCCAAGGGGAAGGGTATTTAGGCGCGCCACCAAACTTCGCCTTCCATCCGCTCGTGATCTGTGCCTAACGACATTTGTTTATCAGAATTAAAAGTTGGGGCCATAATCAATATCTCAAGCGGGCTTTCGGAAAATGGCGCGATGACAGAAAGGTTCACCTCGCCAAAACAGAGCGGTCAGCTGTGCAATCAAGCAAAGACATTCCTGCGACGCTCGATGGAGAAAGAGTAACTTTAGGCTGGAGCGCGGAGATTGATTTTGTCTCCAAAGCACTCACGGTTCTCGTGCCCTCGAAGTAGATGCCCCGGTACACTTTCGGAACGAGCGTTCTTTCAAAATTGCAACCCCGAACTAGATTGCCGGTGACAACACGGTCGTCGCCTGTTCGAGATCAATATTGTGAAGCGCAAATCAATCCGGAAATCCGCCAAAACTGTCTCAACCGACCACGCCGACGAACGCTGCCCGAGCGGAGTCGAGGGACTGGACGATATCCTCGCGGGTGGGTTGCCGCGCGATTGCTTTTATTTAGTTCAAGGGGACCCAGGCTCCGGCAAGACGACACTGGCGCTTCAGTTTCTTCTCGAGGGAGTCCGGCGAGGCGAGAAGGTCTTTTACATCACGCTTTCAGAGACCAAACAAGAGTTGTTCAAAGTGGCGCGATCACACGGCTGGTCCCTCGATAGAGTCCCGGTGCTAGATTTGTCAGCCGTTGAAAATCTGCTGCGGCCCGAAGCGCAGACGACAGTGTTTCATCCATCCGAAGTCGAGTTGACGAAAGTTAGCCAGCTACTCCTCGATGAAGTTCGCAAGGCCCAGCCAGCACGGGTCGCTTTCGATTCCCTTTCGGAATTCCGATTAATGGCCGAAACCGCTTTACGCTACCGGCGTCAACTTCTGACGCTCAAACAGCAATTCGCAAAATTCAAAAGCACCGTTCTTTTGCTTGACGATAAAATGGACAAGCAAGGGTTGATCGACCCGCACGTGCTCAGCCTCACCCACGGCGTCATTGACATGGAACAACTCTCGCCCGACTACGGCACATCGCGCCGCCGGTTGCGCGTTTCGAAATTACGGGCCGTAAAATTCCGGGAGGGCTATCATGACTACATCATCGCCACCGGCGGTTTGCGCGTTTTTCCACGTATGATCGCCGCCGAGCATCGCGGCCATTTCCGGAACGAGTCCGTTTCCAGCGGCATCAAGGAGTTGGATACCTTGTGCGGTGGTGGGCTGGATCGAGGGACGACCACCCTCATACTCGGCCCGGTGGGCACTGGCAAATCTACTCTGGCTTTGCAATACGCTGCCCGAATGGCCGATCAAGGTGACCGCTGTATGATATTCACGTTTGACGAAACGCGCAGTGTGATGCTGAGTCGAGCCAAGGCGCTGGGTTTCAAGTTGGAAAAAGCCATCGAAAGCGGCACGATTACGGTCCAGCAAGTCGATCCCGCCGAACGTTCTCCCGGTGAATTCGCCGTTCGCATTTTGGATGGTGTAAAGGCAGGTTGCAAACTCGTCGCGATTGACAGTCTCAACGGTTATCTCAACGCCATGCCTGGGGAGAAGTATCTCAACAACCAACTGCACGAACTCTGCTCTTACCTCAACCAGCAGGGTATCGTGACGATCCTCATTTTAGCCCAGCACGGACTGGCCACTGCTGCCGAAGCGCCCGTGGACCTGAGTTATCTTTCGGACACCGTGATAAGCCTGCGATATTTCGAAGCTTATGGAGAAGTGAAACAAGCTATCACGGTTGTTAAGAAGCGCAGTGGCGCGCACGAGAAAACCATACGCGAATTCAAATTGATGTCGGGCAAAGGCATCGTTGTCGGCGAGCCTCTAACACAGTTTCAAGGCCTGCTTACCGGCGTGCCCATCTTCCGTGGGAGTGAAAAGCAAATGATGAAGGGTCGCTGAAGACAAGGATACAATCGCGGAGCAATTTCAATTCCCGTGCGCCAATGGACAGGCTGTTGATGAATGTTATGACTCACGACGAACGCGCCCGCATTTCGCGAATCCACAAAAATGAGTGCGTAATTATCATTGCACCTGTCGGACAGGATGCCGAAGCCATGGCGGCTTTGCTCAACGCTCAGGGTTTTGAAATACAAATTTGTAATGGGTCAGATGAATATTCCCGACGAATTATGGACAGGGCAGGCGTGCTACTGGTTACCGAAGAAGCGCTGGAATCACCACAAGGCTCGCTTCTTTTGGGCGCCCTTAAAGCGCAACCGCCCTGGTCCGAATTACCGCTCATCATTCTGACAAGCGGCGGCGAATCGCGCCGGGCAGGATTACTCGATTTGGCGGCTGCGGCTGCCGGATCTGTAACTTTGCTGGAGCGACCTATCAGCACCCTGACGCTAACGCGCTCGGTGCAGGTTGCATTACGTTCCCGCCGTCGGCAATATCAGGTGCGGGATCTCGTCGCCGAGCTCGCGAATTTAAACCAAACGCTCGAGCAGCGAGTCGCCAAGCGCACTGCCGAAGCGGTCGAACAGGCAAAGAAACTCCGCCTCCTTTCGGCCGAATTGTCGCTTGCAGAGGAAACGGAGCGTCGGCGCGTAGCGGAGATGCTGCATGAAGACCTACAGCAATTACTGGTCGCGGCGCGGATGCAAATTGCCGCGCTCTGCAGAACGCCAGACGCGGCACAACGAGAAGCGATCGCCCGTGAAATTGCTGAGGTACTCGAGCGTTCGTTTAAGTTAACAAGATCTCTCAGCGTAGAGCTCGCGCCGCCAGTTTTGTACGAGCACGGCTTAGCGGCAGCACTTGAGTGGCTCGCCGCTGGAACACGTAAGGATTACAATATTGAAGTCACAGTCGAAGCCGACTCTTTAGCGAACCCGAAAGCCGCCGATGTGCGTATTTTCCTGTTCAGAGCGGTGCGCGAGTTGTTGCTAAATTCGGCGAAGCACGCTGGCGGCAGCGCCGTGCACATCACGATGCAATATGGTCGGCCAGACAAGGTTTGCATCATTGTCGCTGATGACGGTCCTGGTTTCGATCCGAATTCGCTTAACGATAAGCGAACTGGCTCGCAAACGGTTGGTCTTCTTAAGATTCGCGAACGTGTAAGTGGTTTCGGGGGCAAGTTCCATATTCATAGCGGCCCCAAGCGCGGGACCCGAATAACCCTTTCGCTCCCTCGCGGCTCCGACACGTAGGTCAGGTCAGGTGATCGGGGCAAGATGACCAAAGACGAACTAACTCGGTTATCTCAACGGCAATGGAAGAAAATGCCAAGTCCGGCAAAAACAGCCAAATGTCTGGTTCCGAGCAAGCGCTTGAAGCCGCTGTTGTTGAGGTTGAAACGCAGCCGAGGTAGTCAGGCTTGCCACGGTTGCTGGCCGTTTGGGAAATGGCGCGATGACAGAAAGGTACAGCTCACCAAGACAAAGCGCTTAGCTGTGCGACTAAGTCGCGCAGTCGCGGTTCTCGTGCCCGCCAAATAAGTGCCCGCGATCAACGCGGCGCTTGTTTCTGTTCGCGATTTCGCAACAACCATAGGTGCGATCACGAGCGAACCCTTAAGTAAAAGGTCCTTCATTGTGGAAGAGCAGCGCAATCCGAAAACGTCAGAATCGCTTGTTGGCAATGCTTTCAGTCTACTAAAACAAACATTTCAGGAATGGTTAGAAGATAAAGCACCGCAACTAGGCGCTGCGCTGGCCTATTACACAGTCTTTTCGCTCGCGCCTTTGGTTCTTCTCCTGCTGGCAATTGTTGGTGTTGTTTTCCGAGATGATCCGGCAGGCGCTTGGAACAAGGTGACGCAGCAGATGGGTTACTTTCTCGATCCAAGTGCTGTTCGGGTGGTTCAAGACATTGCCCAAAGCGCATCGCAACCTGGTAAAAGCACGATCGCCACGATAATCGGGATCGCACTCGCGCTTCTCGGCGCGAGCGGCGTATTCGGTCAGCTCCAGGATTCCTTGAATACGATTTGGGGCGTAAAGGCAAAGCCCGGTACCGGTGTTTGGGAATTTTTACGGGTGCGCTTTCTGTCATTTGGAATGGTCGCCGGGATTTGTTTTCTGCTACTCGTTTCGCTAACCCTTGAAGGCGTGCTGAAAGGCTTCAGCCACTATGCGCAATCTGTCTTGCCGGGTGGAATTGTCGTTTCGCTGACTGTTTATTTTATCTTTGACTTTGCAGTCATCGTTCTGCTCTTCGCTATGATCTTCAAATTTTTGCCGGATGTCAGGATTCAATGGCGCGATGTCTGGATTGGTGCCGTGATGACCGGGTTATTTTTCGGCATTGGAAAATGGGCTCTAGGCTTGTATCTCAGCAGCGGAGCGGCCGGTTCCGCATATGGCGCCGCTAGCTCACTCATCACGCTATTGCTTTGGGTCTATTATTCGTCACAAATCCTCCTTTTTGGCGCTGAATTCACCCAGGTCTATGCGGATCGAACCGGTCGGGGTGTCGAACCGGCTGACTACGCGGTCCGCATCAAACGAGCCGAAATCGAATTGGACCGGCGGAACGCTGAATTTCTTTAGGTTCAACGCCTGGGACCAAGTCGAATCTCACCGCCAATCTGCAAAACCATCACGACGCTGGTATGCGAATGATTGGCGGAGATTATGATTTTCCGTCATCAATATTTTGGGAGTCAACTTTTATGCGAACCCGGCTTTTCCGAACCGAAAGTGCATTTGGCTGCCATGTGTTCGAGGAAACACACACACCTCGGGAATAGGGAACAAGGGAAGGGAATATGCGAATTGCTCAGGTTGCGCCGCTGATCGAAAGTGTGCCTCCCAAACATTACGGCGGGACGGAGCGGATCGTCTCTTATCTTACTGAGGAATTGGTTCGTGCTGGACACGATGTGACTCTGTTTGCCAGCGGCGACTCCATTACGAGAGCGCGGCTTATTCCGGCATGCCGCGGTTCGCTACGTCTGAATAAGTACTGCGTGGACCACCTGGCGCACCACCTAGTAATGATGGATCAGGTGCTGGAACACGCTCGCAACTTTGATGTAATCCACTTCCACACCGATTACCTTCATTTTCCGGTCGCTCGGTACGTACCCGTTCCTCATGTTACGACACTACATGGCCGGCTCGATCTTCCAGACCTAATCCCTGTTTACGATCGATTTCGCGATATACCTGTTATCTCAATTTCGAACGCCCAACGGAAACCTCTGCCTTGGGCGAACTGGGCGGGAACTATTTACCATGGCTTGCCACCAGACTTATTCCGATTTCAGCCAAATCCCGGAACTTACCTGGCTTTTCTTGGGCGGATATCGCCAGAAAAGCGCGCGGATCGAGCGATCGAAATCGCCAAGCGGGCGGGAATGCCGCTTAAGATCGCCGCCAAGGTTGATCGAGTTGACAAACGCTATTTCAAACGGGTCGTCGAACCGCTGCTGGACGCCTCGCACGTGGAATGGGTTGGCGAGATCAGCGATCGGGAAAAAGATGATTTTTTGGGTAATGCCTACGCCTTGCTCTTTCCCATTGATTGGCCCGAACCGTTCGGTCTTGTAATGATTGAGGCCATCGCCTGCGGGGCGCCCGTAATCGCATATGACGGTGGGGCGGTGCCTGAAGTGATAGAGGATGGCCAGACAGGATTTATTGCGAAGAACCTGGAGGATGCGGCCGACGCAGTTCACCGTGTTTCGGAGATCAGTCGCACACATTGTCGAAAAATATTTGAAAAGCGTTTCACTGTCACACGGATGGCAAGGGATTATGTCAGGATTTATAGACGAACGATTGACCGTCGCCTGAGAGGCCTTGATCGCTGCATCGGATTATCACGGCGCGAGATCAGGGCTAACAGGCCAGCTTTGGAAAATTCTAAAATGATGGACGCGCAGTTGCCCAGTTAGCGGCGTTTCTTTCTTAGGCTTGGCTTAAAAACGCGCCGCGTAACTAAAGAACTAAGGAAAAACTAAGGGATAAGAAAGGAAAACTCGGATTATGAAACTGGATACACTACAAAAACTTTACACCGAAGAACTGCGCGATCTTTATAACGCGGAAAACCAACTCTTGAAAGCATTGCCAAAAATGGCAAAGGCTGCCTCCTCGGAGGAATTAAAGGACGCTTTCGAAAAACACCTGGAACAGACCAAAGGTCACGTGGAAAGGCTTGAACAAGTCTTTAAGGAGTTGGACGAAAGGCCAAAGGGTAAGACATGCCGCGCTATGAAAGGACTTATTCAAGAGGGATCGGAAATTTTGGAGCAAGATGGCGACGAGTCCGTACGTGATGCCGGTATCATTGTTGCGGCTCAAAAAGTCGAACACTATGAAATCGCCGGTTATGGCAGCGCGCGCACCTTTGCCCATCTTCTCGGCCAAAACAAAGCCGCGGAGCTTTTGCAGGCCACTCTGGATGAAGAATCGGAAACAAACGAGCTTCTTACCAGGCTGGCGGAAAGCATCATAAATCCGGAAGCCGTCAGGGAAAGTGAGCTAGTGGGCGCGAGTTCCGATCGATAGTTGGACTTTGGAAGGATATCGTTAAAAGGAGCGCTCGTGTTAGGGCCCTAAGGAAATGACCTAGCTAGTAACGGGCAAAAACCCTTTGGGTTCTAGTTCTAGTTAACTTGTGGCTAAGGCTTGATCCTAGGTCATGTAGGTGCCGGTTAGGAGTCGATTAGCGCATTAGATTACGGAGTGTAACCATTTATAGGGCTTCTTCTCAACGGGCGGGCGTTAATAGGAAAGTTTTCCAATCCAGTCGGCCGTGGCGAGGCGATTCAAAAGAGGCTAGGTCTGATCGCGATTCGCGAAAGGATCAGTCAGAAATCAGTGAGAAATGAGTAATATAACAATGAAAGGCGATATGGAAGGACAACAGAATCCAAACGAACCAGGCAAACCTAATGTTCCCGGCCAACAAGGCGGTGGACAACAAGAAGAACGCGAGAGACAGGAACGTGAACGTCAACAGCGCGAACGCGAAAAACAAGGCGGAGGTAGCGGCCAAGAACGTGGTGGCAGCCAACAGGGCGGACGATAAGCCTGGTTATCTCGAAAAAAGAAGCGGCGGGAGTGCCTCCCGCCGTTTTTCTTTTTGTCGATCACGTGAATTACCGACGGGACCGCTTCCACGGGACCTATTAGCAATCCGGATAAAGTAAATCCAAACGAGCTAGGCGCCGACTTGGTCGAGCACCTGTTCTAATTCATGAAAATCTATTGGTTTCACGAGGTGAAAATCAAATCCAGCGGCTTTGCAGCGCCGAACGTCTTGATCTGTGCCAAAGCCAGTGATCGCAACTGCTTTGATTGGCCACTCTTGTTTCGCCTGTGAGACCACTGCGTACCCGCTTCCATCAGGAAGGCCGATATCGCATAAGATTACGTCGAATTTTCGCGATGCTAACAGTTTGAAAGCGCTTTGCATGGTATCCGCGGCTGAAACCTGATGACCGAAGTGGGTAAGCAAGCGCGACAAAGCATGTCGCGTATCTCGGTGATCCTCCACAAGCAAAATGCGTAAGGGCTTTGCGGTGTTTTTGGGGACAGCGGAATCCGTCGAGGGTTTTTGGGCTCCTTCTGGAAGAGCGTTAAGCGTGACCTTGAAGGTAGCTCCGAAGCTTCGGCCGCGGCTGTCTGCTTGAATTGTGCCGTTGTGAAGATCGACCAGACGTTTGGTAATGACCAGACCTAGACCAAGCCCACCGAACTGCCGGCTGACGGAAGGATCAGCCTGCTCGAATGGTGTAAAGAGAGAGGGCAAACGATCGCGCTCAATTCCAATTCCATTGTCAGTAATCTCGAAATGAAACTGACAACCATCATCGCTAAAAGTGCTTATCTCAATCTGTCCGCCAGGCGACGTGAATTTTACAGCATTGTTGATCAAATTCCAAAACACTTGCTGTAGGCGAATCGAATCAGCAAGGATTTGGTGTGCCTTCGCGTTCAGCTGGGTCGAGACCTTTAAGTTCTTTGCCGCGATAGCTGAATGAGCGATGTCGATTGCGTCCCGGACAAGGGCATTTGCGTCAACGGGTTCCAAGTGGAGTTGTAGCTTGCCACGCGTGATCCGCGTGAGGTCTAGTAAGTCGTCAATCAGGCGCGCCTGTAACTGTACATTGCGCTTAATTATTTTTAGGTCCTCCGCAAACTCTGATGGAAATTTCGATGCGTTGTTTTCCAGGTAGCGTGCAGCCGCCAGGGCTGGTGTCAGGGGAGTGCGAAGCTCATGGCTAAGTGCCGCGAGAAAGTCATCCTTGGCTTTGTTTGCCTTTTCCGCTGCAATCTTTTCAGCTTCCAATTCGCTACTGCGAATTTGGTCCGTGACGTCGCGCGTGACTTTGGAATAGCCGCGAATATTGCCGGCATCGTCGCGCAGAGCGGTTAGCACAATTTCCGCCTGAAAAATTGATCCATCCTTACGAACGCGCGGGCCTTGATCCCGAATATGCCCTTTACGGGCTGCTTCGCGCAGATTGCGTTGCGGCTTATGAGCAGCGACATCGTCGGCTGTATAAAAGCAGGCGAAGTTTTTTCCGGTAATTTCTTCCGCCATGTATCCCTTGATTTTCTGTGCGCCGGTATTCCATGTCACGACGTTGCCGGTCGCGTCGAGCATGTAGATGGCATATTCTTCGACGCTATCGACCAGAATGTGGAACTGTTCGGCTGTCCGATGTAATGCTGACTTATTAGATCGATCCTCACTCATTCGCCAGGGGCAATTCCCCATGTAAATCGGAGCGCTGGTCTAGTTTGGTTCCCTTGATTCCGTCCAATTCGAGGAAATGGCTTTTCCAAAAACTTCCTTAACAAACACAGCCAACTCCCTTTATATGAGCAACAGTTTCTCTGAATCAGATCGTGCTCCCGGACTGAGAAAGTCCTTTTCGCGTGGAGTTACGAGGAGCGATCAGACTTATTCGGCTTCCATGCCTTCGACATCGGTTATGCAGCGTTCGTCGTGAAGCTTCTACAGAATAGACGTTCAGATTTCCTCCATGATTTCGCACTCAGGACCATTTTTCAGAAACCAACGAAATGCAGGATTGAGGATCCCGCAAAACTAGCTAAACATCGCGACACGTGTTCTAACGCCGTTTCGTGCGACGGTTCAGGCGCTTCGGCCTGGCCCGCGACGCGCTCGACAGGCGCTTGCGCGATTGTGCTGTTGGCGACCGCTTTGATTTTTTCCTTTTCGCAGATGTACCGCGCGATCGCCTGGCTTTTTTGAGCGATATGGGCCGGGACCTTTTCCGCGGATGCGGCTTGAGTGAACGTTTAGAAGCTGCTATGGCACGGCTGGTCGCCTTCCGGATTGGCTGCTTACCGGCTGCGGCCTTTCCCGCGAGAGCGCCGACCACTCCTCCCACAACTGCGCCAATCGGACCGACGACGCTGCCGATCGCAGCGCCAGCAACCGCGCCGACAGTTTGCTTTGAAATTGCCGAAACCTGAATGTCTTCAGGTGATTGCTGGTTCCTGTTCTTTTTTGGATTTGGACGATCAGGCATAAATAGCCGTTTCTCCGTACTTTGGATCGGCGTTATATATTCGGGCGCCAGAGCGAATATAGTCGTAACAAACTCAAATCCGTCTTGCTTCAAAACGGCCAGCTTTCTTTGAGTTCGGCCCATCCAGCTTCTGAAAGGCTATCTTACGGGAGGCTTCACTGCCGATCCTTGCCAGAACTCCAGCTAGGATTTTGACCTATACGCCAATCCGACATTCGTCGGATTGTGCGAAATTGGCACGGATGGATGTTTCTCCATGAGGCTCGTATCTTCAATCGAATTGTCCGACGCGGAAAAACTGAATGTGCTGCGACGACTCGATCAATTCCGGCGGTGGCATTCCCTGGATGAGAAACGGTATTGCCTTGTTTGCGGCGAAATCTTCACTGGACGTGAAATCCAGGTGATTGAGAGCACAGACAGAGACGTCGCGCTGCGTGTCATTTGCCCCACGGACCACTGCCACGCGATACCGATGGAATGGGTACCGCCAACTGAAGACGTCTTGATAACAATCGCGATGGTGGAGGCTGAGTGCCGCTGGGTTCGGCTGGTCACGCAAGCCGGCCGGGCCATGCAGTCCGACCAAAGAAGCGCGAGTAATACGACTAGCGGAACAAAATCTAAACCGAGGCTCGGGTAACAGATGACATGCGTGGGCGCAAAGTACCAGTTGATTCATGAACCTAAATGGTCTTGCCCTCAATAAACGTGGAATCCAACGGTGATCTTTCGGACGCTCAAAAAGCGGAAGAGGTAGAATCCCGTGCCCGGTCACGTGTCGCCGAGCTGTCGCAGCGACCTTTCGATGTCAGATCGATTGCCCTCACCGGTCTGTTTATCCTGGCGATGTTCTACACCATTTACTTTATGCGCTCGATCCTGCTGCCGATCGTTCTTGCGCTGCTTCTCAGTTATCTCTTAAGGCCCATAGTGCGGGGCCTCGGTAGATTGAAGATTCCACTGCCAGTGAGCGCGGCACTTCTTCTCATCGGATTTTTTGGGCTCATCGGCTATGGAATCTCAGTGCTGGCCACACCAACGGCGGAATGGCTCCAGAAAGCACCTGCTGGTTTCGCGGAACTGCAACGCAAGCTTGTGCCGGTAAAAAAATCGGTAGCGCAAGTCACGCAGGCGACCGGCGAAATCGAAAAGCTGGCTTCAGCTAATGCGGAAATTAAAGCCGTAGAGGTGAAGCGGCATCCGATTACCGAGACGCTTTTCATGCGGACGCCGGAGTTTATTTCCAGCGCTGTTCTGTCGTTGATCTTGCTCTATTTCTTACTTGTCTACGACCAGGCGTTTATTGCCAAACTAGTCAAGTTGTTGCCCACGCTCTCGGATAAGAAGACCGCCGTCGGTATCGCGCATGACATTGAGGCGCAGATTTCTCGTTACCTATTCACGGTCACGGCGATTAATGTGTGCCTTGGCGTGGCTGTCGGGACCGCAGTGGGACTGTTTGGGCTGCGCAACCCGGTAATGTGGGGCGTGATGGTGGCACTGCTCAATTTCGTTCCTTACTTAGGAGCTCTGACAGGCATTATCTGCATGACCATCGGCGCCGCTCTAAGCTTCGATAGCTTGGGGTATGCCTTCGTCTTTCCTGCGGTCTATCTCTCTTTTGGCGTCTTGGAGGGCAGTTTCATCACCCCATGGATTATGGGGCGCTCCCTTACTTTGAATCCGGTGATCATTCTGCTTTCGCTTACGTTCTGGGGCTGGATGTGGGGAATCATTGGCATTATTCTCGCTGTTCCAATCTTAGCCGCCTTTAAGATTCTCTGCGCGCACATCAAACCAATGGAGCCGCTCGCAGAGTTTCTGAGCTGACGTGATACTCACAAAGACGCTGGGCCTTTGGCCAACGTCAGAACAGAACAGATCCTTTTTAGTCATCGCGGTGCGCCCACCCCTAGGTCGTTCTCCTATTGCTGGCAACTCCTGAAATCAAAGACACGCGCAGTTACGAGTTAATGCGAATCAACGCTTAAAGGAGGTGAGAACATGTTAGGTTGGGCTGTAACTTTTCTAATAATTGCTCTAATAGCGGCAGTGTTGGGATTTGGTGGGATCGCAGCTGCGTCTGCAGGAATCGCAAAGATCTTATTCTTCATATTCCTGGTGATGTGCGTGATCTTTTTTATTTTTGGCTGGCGTGGCAGAGGAGTTCCTTAATACGCGGAAGGGTCTGGCTCGTTTCACTGTGGCGATCAGCTTCACGTAGATTGGTCGCTTGCAGTTACACGGTTAAAGCACGGGTGCGCCCGCTGGTTTCGCAAGCCCTTTAGCTCAGGCTCCGAGGGCTTTCTTTGGTCTACTAGTTTCCTTTAAAGGGGGGACCAGGAAGCGTGGTCTTATTTTCCTCGAGCGTCTGTGGAGCGCGGATCGGTGTTTGTCCGCGCCATCTGGCGTGCGGTAACGAAAGTAGTGTTTCAATTCTGAGTGGATTAGTTTTAGAGGATCTGAGTTGTACAACAAAGCGCCCTTACTGTGCCGCCAATCGGCAGAACAGAAAGGGCGCGATGGAAACAAGCGGGATAACTTCTCGCTGTTAATCCTCGTCGAGAGTTACGCGATCGACCATTATGTTATCGCCCGTCCCGATGTAGTGAACCCGGACCGGGATCCCCACTCGAACTCGCGTCCTTACGGTATCTTCATCGAGGACCTTGCCGCTCCGGGTGACATAGGTGACCGTCTTTCCGAAATGGTAAGTCCGCGGCCCGCTAGTTTCCTTGAGCACGATTGTATTGCCCGGGGTGTACTCCGTGATCGTTCCATTGCCTTCAGTTGTCGTTGTTGTGGTAGTGGTTTCCGAGACTTGTGCCCAGGCGAAGGGAGCGATAAGTGCCAGGGCCAAGCTAAGTAATGTTGTTTTCATTCTATTGTTTCCTTGTTTTTGGTTTTCGCAGGGGCCGTTACGGCTAACGAGATTCTCTCGACGCCTCAAGCGTCCCCCGGCTTTGTTACAAGGAGTAATCGGACGCACACTGTTGTTTGGTTCCCAACAGGCGGGAATTTTACTGTGTTGGATCTTGTATGCCTTGTATCCAATTTCTCAAAGCCGGAATGGACATGAAATTGACGATTTGTTGTGCTGGAAGTTGTGCCCGTAACGCGGCGGCTAGACCAAGCTCGATGAACTCTAGTTGCCACGGATGATGCGCATCCGTTCCTAACGAGATACGTGTTCCGTGCTCTCGCGCGACTTTGAGCAAGTCAACGTTCAAGTCCTGGCGATCAGGATAACAGTCAACTTCCAACGCCTTATCGAGCTTGGTAGCCTCAGCAAAGATACGGGGCCAGTCTGCTCTTAGGCCGATGCGATAGTTATAGATGCGTCCCCGTGGGTGTCCCAGCAGATGGACGTATGGATTGCGTAGCGCCGCAAGATAACGCTCCGTTTCGTCTTCAATGACCCGCAAGGAAGAATGAAAGGATCCCAAAACCAGATCCAAAGCGGATAGGGACTCAGGAGACATGTCGCCTTCGCCGCGTCGGCTGAGGTTCATCTCGACAGAGCGAAGCACTACCAAGTCTTTGCCCGATTTTCGATTTAACAGGTTAAGTTTCACGATTTCTTTTCCCTGTTTTTTCAATGCGCGCTCGTCGATGCCGCCAGCAATTGTTAGACCTTGCGAGTGATCAGTGATCCCAACGTATTCATACGACCTCTCCGTTGCCGCTTCCGCCATTTCGGCAATCGTGCCTGACCCGTCGCTCCAGCGCGTGTGCATTTGCAAATCGCCGCGCAGGTTCTTTGCCCATTCAGGTTTTTTCGCTAGCGCTCGTTTCGCTTCGGCCATCGAAATGAAGTCACGGCGAATCGTCGGAGTGTTTTTAGGCATGCGAGGGAGCTTATCAAGCCAGCGCCGAATTTGTTTCTCGATAAACGGGCCAATGGCCAGCAGCTCGGTCAGCGATCTGTTCTGTGCTGCAACTTGAGCTATCTCTTCAGGCCACAGAAAAGCGCTGCGAGCGGCTCGGCGAAAGGCACGTGAGAGAATACCACTCTCGCGCTCAGCTTGTCGGGCGAGTAACTCCGCAACGTCGCTATTCGAGAGCACATCTGTGAATCGATTCCGATCGGAACTTCAGGCTTCCTAAAACCATCGTGTCGGATCAGCAGTATTGTTGCACCCATTTCTTCGCCGAATGCGATCTTAATAGTGATGGCCGAGACGGCGGAGGAAATCTCAAAAAGACCCGAAATTCGCAAGGAACTCCAACGGGCCACTGGCGAGAAACGCTCCGACACCGTCAAGGCGCGAGGCAGAGACAAGCTCTGGTTTATCATACATGCACTTATCTTAATTGGTTGTGTCGCGGTGTATTTTCTCGTCGGCTCCAAACTGGTCCCGCTGCCGCAGGCAAGTGCCGGTGTCATCGCGCGAATTCTACGCGGCACAGCGCTGATTGTGATCGTCCTGGGCATCGCGCGAGTTATTTCTGTTTATGCGCTGGGCCGGATCGAGGACTCGTCCACTCGTTTCACCCTTCAGCGTGTGATGCATCTGGTTGTCGCGCTTGTTATCCTGGTGATCGCCATATCGATCATTTTCGTCAATTGGTATGGAGCGCTCGCTGCACTCGGTATCGGCTCAGTTATCATCGGCCTCGCTGTTCAAACACCGATGAAAAGCTTCGTTGCGTGGATTTACATTCTCGTTCGCCAGCCTTTCAGGGTAGGTGATCGCATACAAATCGGCGAAGCCACAGGCGACGTAATCGACGTTGGATATCTCGATACCACTCTGTGGGAATTCGGAGGTAAATATGTGTCGGGCGATCATCCGAGCGGTCGGTTGATCAAGTTTCCGAATGAGAAAGTGCTCGACGAGATTATTTATAATTATTCATGGCCGCTTTTCCCGTACGTTTGGAACGAGATTAAGTTCTATGTCGCTTTCAATGCTGATCTCGAGTTCATCGCCAGTACGATGCAGAAGGTCGTAGAGGACGAGTTGGGCGAGGAAATGATGAAACATGTCGAAACATTTCGTGATTTGCTCGCGCGCACGCCTGTCGACGAATTGGAGGTGCGCGAACGGCCACGTGTTATCTTCCGAGTAAACGAAAATACGTGGCTGGAAGCCATAGTTCGCTACCTCGTTTCACCGCGTGAAGCTGGACGGGTCAAAACGCGTTTAATCAAGAAACTTCTCGCGGCGCTGAATACCGCGCCCGACAGGGTAATGCTTCCTGCGGGAGCGAATCGTTAAGCACTCGTTTGTTTTGCCGAGCTAACCGACGAGTTCCCCATCTATCGGTCGCGCCGGTAGTAATAATCGAGCGAACTGGCTGATGTGATTTACCAGCTCGCGGGAATCGGCCAGTTTTTCGATTTCGCTCACGATGGCGCTTCCGATGACAGCGGCGTCTGCGAAACGCCAGACCTGACGGACCTGTTCGGACGTTGAAATCCCGAACCCAACGGCGACAGGCAAATCACTCACAGCTCGTACGCGTTTTACTAAAGGTTCGGCGTCGCGTGGCACTTCATTCCGCACGCCAGTAACACCTGCACGCGAAACAGCATAAATGAATCCATGCCCCTGCTGAGCGATCCGCGTTAGCCGTTCGTCGGAAGTAGTCGGTGCGACTAGAAAGATTAGATCTATCCCGCGGCCACGAAGTGCTCTGATCCAAGGGCCGGCTTCTTCAAGTGTCAAATCGGTGATGAGGACTGCATCGACGCCAGCCCGTTTAGCCTCCTCTGCCAGACGATCTTTGCCGAATTTCAAGAGGGGATTGAGATAACTGAAAAGCACGATCGGTATGTCGACGTGCGCTTTTGCGTTGGAAACACATCTCAGCGCCTCGAAAAGTGTCACACCTTTTTTCAGCGCGCGCTCAGATGCGCGTTGAATCACTTCACCGTCGGCAACCGGATCGCTGAAGGGCACACCGAGCTCAATGACGTCCGCTCCGGCCGCTGCCAGTTCAACCAGGAGAAGCTCAGTCGTTTTCAGATCGGGATCGCCTGCCGTGATAAACGGGATGAATCCGCCGCGCCCGGAATCCTTGAGTTCAGCAAACGTGTCGCGGATCCGACTCATTGCGGCTGCAAATCTGCGACGAGTTGAACGTCTTTGTCACCGCGGCCAGACAGATTGATGATGATAGAGTCTTCTTGTGACAACTCACGCGCGACATGAACCGCGGGCAGGATCGCGTGCGAGGTTTCCAGTGCGGGAATGATTCCTTCCAATCTCGCACAAAGTTGAAATCCTTCGAGCGCCTCGGCATCGCTTGCCCGGACATACTCTGCTCGCTTGGTGTCATGAAGGAACGCATGTTCAGGGCCGATTGCTGAGTAATCGAGACCGGCTGAGATCGAATGCGTGGTAGCAATCTGGCCATTCGTATCCTGGAGCACGTAAGACATCGTGCCCTGCAGGACACCGATTTGGCCCCCACCACTGGTGGTTCCATCATGAAATCTCGCAGCATGTTGGCCTAACGAATCTGCTCGTCCTCCGGCTTCTACGCCGATTAACCGGACCTGTCCGTCTGCAATGAAAGGATGAAACAAACCGATCGCGTTTGAGCCACCGCCCACGCACGCGATCAGCGCGCGGGGCAACTTTCCGGTCGCGGATATAATCTGTTCGCGCGCTTCGCGTCCAATTACGCTTTGCAACTCGCGCACCATGAGCGGATACGGATGCGGACCGAGTGCGCTGCCGAGCAGATAGTACGTATCATGAACATTCGTCACCCAGTCGCGCAACGCCTCGTTGATTGCATCCTTTAGGGTGCGCGTGCCGGCATTCACAGTGATCACTTCAGCGCCAAGCAATCGCATTCGGAAGACGTTGAGCGCTTGTCGCCGGACGTCTTCTGCGCCCATATAGATGACGCAACGCAATCCGAACAACGCGCAAACCGTCGCAGTTGCAACGCCGTGCTGGCCAGCCCCTGTCTCAGCGATGACGCGGCGTTTGCCCATTCGCCGCGCAAACAACGCCTGCCCGATAGCGTTGTTGATCTTGTGCGCGCCGGTGTGCAAAAGATCTTCACGCTTTAGATAGATTTGTGCTCCTCCGGCGTAAGCCGTCAGCCGTTCCGCGTGAAACAATGGTGTTGGCCGGCCACAGTAGTCGCGCAGCAATTGACCAAGTTCGCTCCAGAAATTTGGATCCTCCCTCGCGCGCATGAACTCGTTAGTCAGTTCGTCCAGCGGCGCTACCAATGTTTCCGGAACGTAGCGGCCACCAAACTCCCCCCAGTGGCCGTGCTCGTCCGGCTCGCTTCTTTTTATCACGGATTTTTGCATCGCACCGATCACGCCCGGGAAGCGTTCAT
>Ga0137401_10000322_pt1 | contig 17981 bp, 6 predicted proteins | sample CZOMad1_1_16fung_FD_108286 | JGI IMG/M metagenome (GOLD analysis project Ga0137401, IMG submission 108286) | Vadose zone soil fungal communities from Angelo Coast Range Reserve, California, USA - CZOMad1_1_16fungal (Illumina Assembly) | ecosystem: Environmental > Terrestrial > Soil > Vadose zone...
CGCAGTAGTTGCCGATCGCACTCGAAGAATCCTACACATCGATACACATCGATGGATCGCGCTCTGGCTTTCGGCAAGTGGGTAAACCGGGCATGACAGCGCCGGTCGTTGCCCTGTGTTCAAACTTCCACTCCGCCGACGGGTTTTAGGTCGGTTCCGAGACGCCGGAAGACAAAGCCAGGGCCAGGATCTTGGTCACGATGCCGGAGCGACTGGAAACACCCATCTTGATCGTGACTGTGCGCAAGAATGCCTTAACGGTGTACGCACTAATCCCCATGTGCTCGGCCATTTCCTTGTTGCCGAGTCCCTGCACGAGCAGTGCGACTACTTCTTGCTCTCGATGGGAAAGGTGGAATTGCTGAGAGACTTGCGAGAGGGCAAGAGATCCAGGCATCCCCCGTTCCAGCACCATCAGGACTACCGAGCCATTGCAACCTTTGCCATTACTGTCCAGAAGAAACGCGCGGCAGAAATAAGTCCGGCGGCCCGACTTGAAATGTATGACGGCATGACCCCGGCTCCGATTTGTCGGAGAGCTCTGTGCGCGGAACAGATTGGCACGGACCTTCTTGTGGAATACTTCGGCGAGGCTTTGTGACGGCGGCCGAGGGTAGGTCAGAATTGCGATCGCTTCGTGGTTGGCAAAAAGAGGCTTTAACGAAGCATCAGCCACCAGGAAGCCCAGGACGGATGACCAGCCCGCAAGTTTACCGTTGTCTCCGGGCAACCGAACCTTCCACAGATCCGATTCTGACGTCTGCATGATGTTCCCACTTCACGCCGGCCAGATGACACCATATGGCTCACTGTGCCTAACCGGCACCGGACCTTGCCGAAAAAAAAGGAGAGAGGAGACGAAGCCAAGAGAAACAACTCATGTGCGCCCACAACCAGTCGAACCCATGGCCTCACCACTGAGGAGTCCTCAGTGAGCCGAACTGGGTAAAGAGTGCCGACCACCAGCCCGTCGACTCAAAACTTTCCGACAACTACGCTGACCCGATGCCGACGAGAAGCACTGCGAGCAGCACCCTCGTTGTGCCCGGTAACACAATCTTCGATCTCAGCCAACTATCCTCTCTCTGCCCGGGAATCTCTAAGTCTGGATATAGCGCCGTCATGTCAACCTGGTCCCGCGAACCGAAGTGCAGCACCGGTTGGCCCTATTTCCCGCTTTCCAGAGAGGCAGTGCAGGCCTGACCTGCCCTGTCTTTGGGTACTTTGGCAAGCTCGGCTGCCATCCAATCATAAGCGTCCTTGTATTCCTGTGTCTGGCGAGCCTCGGCCAGTTCCCTTTCGGGGACGCGCTTTACCAGCACCTTCTTTTGCTCCTTGTACTTTGGGGCCGCGGGTGGATCTGCTTGTGCGCAAAAATCGAGTGTTCCTTCCACTTTTCCGAATGCGTCATTCGTGAAGGGAAGCTTGGCGAGCGCAAGTTGCGGAATAGCGAGCGCCGCGACCAAACAAAGGATCCGATAGATACTGTCCTTACCTCAAGTTCTACTCATTCCAGAGTTGCCTGCGAAAGTCTGTGCGTGACGAGGCTGCTCGCAGAAACTAGCGAACAGCCTCGAGTTTGGGCCTCTGTTGCTGGCGGGCGTGACTCTTAGTTTGCCGTGCCAGTCAACGTCGACGTTTGCGTACCGGCCGCATCGGTAACAGACACTGTTGCGTTCTTGATGCCAGTCGTTTGGGTGGTCAGGGGCGTGAACCGGACCGTGACCACGCAAGCTGCACCCGGAGCCAAGGTTGTCTGACCAAGCAACTGGCCACCACCCGCCGGACCGCAAGTCGACAGAAGGCGCACGATGGTGAACTCACTAATGTTGGTACCACCGAGCACTCCTTGTGTGATGCCTGTCAGCGTCGCGTTCCCCGTGTTGGTCAGTGTGAACATCTGGACCGGGCATGTCAGCAGACCGCATCCACGAGTAGCGGAGGTGGTCCATGTTGGCGGAGCCAGAGCTGCGCTCACCACCTGAGCAACCCCCGTTCCGCTGAGACCGACCGGAGACCCCGTGACTGCGACATTGGCAGCGATGGTCAAGGTTTCATTGAGCGTTCCGACTGCCGTCGGCGAGAATACTACGTTGATCGTGCATGTTCCCGCTCCCGGCGTCAGGGTTGCACCGCAGGTCCCGCCTGCCGCTCCCGCCGGACGCGAGAAGCGTGGCGACGAGAAGGTCAGAGTGATACCGGTCAGGTTGGCAGTGCCGGTGTTGTGCAGCGTTAAGGTTTGCGATGCGCTGGTCGTGCCGACTACCACGTTTCCGAACGCAAGCGGTCCGCCTGTCACGCTGGCTACCGGCGCAGCCACGATCGTTCCTGTGAACTCCACAGCTCCGATGTCGAACCCGCCATTCTGCGGCCTGGTATTGCCGAAGAAGTCGTGGTTCGGTGCGCCATTCGAGCTCGCGGTATTGATCGCCGCCGAAGTGCCGGTCAGCGAATAGTTACCGAGCGGAATGTAGGTCGGACTCGTGGTCGATAGATTGAACAGGGAGAGCGGGCCGTACGACAAGTTGACCCAGTTGTTGCCTTCGTCCACGGTCGCTGACGGCTGCAAGTTGAACACCGGGCTGGGCAGGGTGTTGTCGGAGATGCCAGCCGGCACGCTGTAGCCGAGCCCACCGTTCTCGGGCGGGATTCGCGAGCCGTTGCAGTACTGGCTGACCACACCAGGACTGGACGGCGCGATATTCCCGTTGCCGCTGTAACCGCCGGTGAAGGTGGTCAAGAGCGAATTGCTCAAGCTCAACGAGAAGCCCGATGCGTGGCTGTTCGGTCCCGTGTCGCCACGGACGCCGAGATCCCAGTAGCTCGGTCCAGGCCCACCGCTGGCGCCACTCGTCGGGCAAGCCCCAGTCGAGGCCTGGTTCAGTGTCGGGACCAGGATTACCAGGTTCTGCTGGTTTTGCAGAGGATTGCCCGTCGTGGAACCGACGTTCGGCGTCACCGTAATGTTGAAGGCACGGTTCTGCCAGAACATATCGTTGCGCAGGAGCGGCAGCGAGACGCTCCGGCAGGTGCCATTGTTGAGCTGCGTATTGCTGGAGCCATATCCGAAGCCCGACGGGCATCTTACCGTTGCCGGCAAGGACGCGGTCATGTTCGAGGTGTTCGGCATGGTAGCGAATCCCGCGGGCTGAGGCGTTGACGTTGTGACGGGATTGATGCACCCGGTGCCTGCGGTCGGATCGCAGCCCGGCGGTGGAGTGCTGCCCTGTACGGCTCCGATCGTATTGAACAGCACTCCCGAGGAGGCGGTCGTGTCGTTGGCAATGACCGTGTTGTTGATGAAGCTCACCTTCAACGCATCCTGCAGCGAGACTCCACCACCATCCCAGCCGGCGACGTTGTCGGCGATGATGTTGTTGGTGACACTGACGCCGTACCAGTTATTGGAACTGGTGGGGAATCGGCCAACTTCGGTACCATTGACGAGTTGCAGCCGCAGGCCACCGCCAGTGCCGGATTCGGCCGAGTTGCCTTGCAGCAGGTTTGCGTCGATCACCAGGCCGGGGCCGGTACCGTCGGAAAGCGACGGCGGGCAATCAATGTCGGTCACGGTCCCGCATTCCACACCATTAACAAAACCGTCCGGAGCGGTACCCATCACCAGCAGACCGCCGCCGTTCGTCGGGATGGTCGGGTTGAAGCTCTGGTTGAAGATGATCGAGTTGTGCGAAATCTCCCCGTTGTAGTTCAAGCCCAGGTGAACCATCCCGCCGCCATCTCCCGTGCTCAGGTTGCCACACACCCAGTTGTAGTTGAAGTGGTAGTAGTCGGAACCCGTGCAGAAGGTGGCACCACCACCGCCCGCAGGCGTTGCCGAAAACAATTCGTCACCCAGAGAGGCGTTCTGTGTGATCGAGTTGTGATGCACCCGAACGTTGGTCTGCAGCAAGTACGGCAGCTGGGTACCATTGGGAGTGCCCGGTGGGACGGGCCGCGGAGGAATATTCGTGCCGGCAAAATCTGTGGCTCCAACGACCACCGGGTCCGGAAATTCGCCCAAGCCAATCGTGACGCCGCCCGAAATTGTTCCGACATTCGACCGGATTCGGTTATTCGAGACTTCTAGGTAGTGGTTCCACCCGTGAGCAAAGATGCCGCCACCGCCCTGCGAACTGTCGCTGATCGTTATGCCGTCAATGCGCGAGGGGTTGCACCAGAAGTTGGAGACGTAGTCCCTGCAGTCTTGATTGTTGTTGGCGAGGAAAACGGTTCCGGCCGGGAATCCGGCCTCTGCTCCGGTGCCGAAAACGTCAGATCCCGCGGGATAGCGAACACCTTTGCCGAGAACGGTGATCGCGGCTCCCTCATAGGCTCCCATGAGTGTGGGCTCCTGCAGGAGCTCGGCCAGGTTGCCGTTGAGAGTCGTGTCCCAACCCACGATGCCTTCGAGCGGCATGCGATCCACCTGTTGCCGCATAGTCGGTGAACAGGAAGTGTCGGGATTGGTGCCATCGATGGGCCTGCCGTTCAGTGCCAAACCAAAGAGGCACAGGACCTCCCGCCGCCACGGGTCCATCTTGCCCGCAGGATGGGCATTTGCAAAGATGGTCACCGAGGCCGCGCCCACACCTTGCAGTCGGACAGGCTTCCACATGATCACGACTTCACTGTAAGTATCCGGACCCACGATGATGAGGTCACCTGGGGCAGCCGTGTCAATCGCTTGCTGAATCGCGTTGTGGGCGGCATTCTCCCTAGCGACGTATGTCGGAGCTTTGCCCCCGACCGTGACCGTCACCGTGTCGATGGACTGCTTGCCGTTGGCAGCGGTGATGGCCAGTTCTCCGCAGCGGGCCGAGTTGCCGCTGCTGGCAGGGGTCGTCCGCTGCGCGATGGTGCAAGTCGACACCGAGGACGGTATGGTCGGCACGGTGCCCGTGATCTGGGAATCGCTCCAGGAAACATTCGTCATGGGAACACCGGCGATGGTCACGTTCGGACAATTGCCGGTAGCGGGACAAGTAGAAGGCCTGGAACCGAAGCCGTAGTGACGTGTGAGGAATTTCTGGTTGAAGGGAGCCTGGGTTGCTTGTGGTCCGGAGTAAGCGTGGTTCTGCACTTGCACTCCCGGCCCGCCGTTCGGCGCCAACGCATTGACGGTTAGCGTGTGGCCGGCCGTGCTTACCCAGGGTCCAGCGCCACCTCCGCTCGAGTCGCCGAGTACGCTGGCGATCGCTGGAGTGGCATCCGGATAGGCGCAGTCCACCGGGTTGTAACCTTCCGCGAAGGCGGAGGTCGGGATCACCGGCGTATCCATGTAGGCGGTCTGCCCAGGCATGAACGTCCACTCGTAGCAGAACTGGCTGTAGTTCGAGTTGTACAGCGGATCGGTGATCAATGTTCCGTTCGGCCCCATGATCGGACCCGGATCGTTCATACACGCAATCGGGGTTGCCGGAGCGTACCCAGTGGGGTTCGGCGGATTCACTTCCCAGGTGGAGTAGGTCAAGCCATCGAAGAACCCAAACTGGTCGCTATATAGGCGTGAGTATTCCACCCCGTTGAAATCCTTGAAGGAGATGGGCAGGTTGGGGACTGCGAACTTCTCTCCGAACGTTGGCGCAAACGGATCGAATTCGGAGGCAAAGTCATCGGTGATGATGCCCGTGAAGTGTGCCGCGACATGGGTCGAGCTGAAGATGTAGAACTTCGCTAACACCGACATCTGGTCCTCGAGCGTGACTTCTTTGCGGTCACAGAGATTACGTGTGGCTCCCGCGAAGGGTGCTACCTCCGACGAGCCTGGGAACAGGCTAATGAAGTCGGGAACGACACGTGCCTGGCCTACGCACGGCCAGAATTGCTCGACGCTACCCGTATCACCCTCGTGTCTGGGCTGCACACCTAAGTCTGTGGTCGAGTTCTGGTGGTTATTCGAGTTGTAGGTACTGCCGACCGCGGCCTGGTCGGGCAGGATGAAGATGCTGCCCAGTCCACCGAACTGCTGCGCGACTGGCGCAACATAGTTGTCGCCGATCAGAATGTTCTTGTCTTCCTCCTTCACCAGTTCGTACCCGGGAGGTACGACCACTTCTACGACGTACTTACCGGCGGGCAACATTGGCAGACCGCCCGCGTAAGGGTCGCTCGTGTCTGGATCCGTCGTGCAGATCGTGCAGTTCGTGCCGGTTGGCTTTCCCGACGCTGGATCGCGACTCGTCACGCTGGGGAATTGATACATGCCGTCATAAGGCGCCGGCTGCACCTGGTTGAACATGAGCATGCCGTCGTAGCACTTGAATTGGCTGTTGTGCGCCAAGGGAACGTTAGGGTTGAGCCATTGTTGGCTGCCCGCTAGGGTGTAATAGAAAAGAGCGCCTGTCCCGGAGCCAGCCTGGCCGGGGCAGTTCATGTTCGGAATACCGGGCGTAGTGGCTGTGCCCGGTACGCGGAAACCCTGCGCCCAGTCATCCCAACTCGAGGTCTTGGTCGAGTCCACGAGTTTGAGGCTATCGGAGCCGTCCGGCGCTGTGCTCTTCTGATAGAGGTTGATGGTTACATTCGGGACCATGGGCTCCCAGCTGAGTTGAAGCAACAATGTTGGGTCATCAAACGGCCGCGTTGAAGCGTAAATCACGTGGCCGTGGATGCCGCCATTTTCACCGGGCGCATAGGGTTTCTTGCCGAATTCCATGAATTCGTAGTTGCCCAGGAAGCCCTGCCAAGCCTCGGTCGTAACCCAGGGTGGATCAATACGGCCGGTAGAAGGATTGGTGGCGCTGCTGGCCGGACCGTTCGCGATGGAAGATCCATTGCAGTCCGCGTTGGCGCAATAAACTGATCCTGGGAAGCGCAAGTCGTTGGGAAGATGCACGCTCTCCAGCGAACTCGCGAGATGGTTGGCGATCGACGAGCATGGTGGAGTCGGAGTAAATCCAACGGGAGCGGTACAGTCCGCGGGCCCGCCGGCGTCATAGACCACGTGCACGCCGGTTTGCTTGTAGCGCGTGGTATCCGCTTCAAGAACCACCCAGGCGAAGTACGGGAAGATTTCGTTGAACCCAGCGTTTCCAGCTAGGTCTGTGTTGTTGAAGTTGGAGTAGCTGCCATCCCGGAACCGCACGTTGATCGGCACCAGTGGCAGACCGGGCTCGGTTGCATTCCCGTCGCTATCCACATTCGAGATTCCATCTCCGTTCAGGTCGATGAAGGTTCGCGTGGAAAGGTTTGTCCGCCACTGCTGCATCGGGAAGTCGCCCATGTTGAAGATTTTCCCTCCCGTCACCGCGACGGGGAAAGAAAGACCATCGACGAGCAGATCGTTCCACTGGTCGAAAACCGTCACTCTCCAATTGCCGTCCGGAATACCGGTAAAGGTGAAGGTTCCGTCCGCGTTGCAAGTGGTGAATGCGAAATCTTCAGCGTCGGGGTCGCCCAGGCTGACGTAGCACTGCGTGTAAGAGGTGGCGTCCCAGGATTCGCTGCTATAGAGTCTCTCGTCCGGCGAGCGACTGATACGCACGGTCGTGACTCGGCCGGTTATCGAATTGTTGCTGTGGCATGGACTGATGCAGCCGGCCTGCACTGCAGCGTGGCGGCTATTAATGATGGCCGGATTGGCAAAGCCGATCATCACATGGAATCCCGCTGGACCAAATTCCTGGAAGTACGCGGGTTCGCCGGACTTGATGAAGGCTTCGTGCGGTTGCGTTCCATCCAGGGTGTTGGTCTGAAGCCACTCTTCGCCGCGGGCAATTCGGTCGGCCCCGGGTACTGCAAAGACCTCGTACAAACCTGGGTACAGGTTCTTAATAAGCGCCTGCCCTGCGAGAGGTGACAGCGTTTTGCCATCCGCCTCAAATTTCGGGCAAGTGACAATCATGCCGACCAGACCATCATGACTCGCAGGGGAGATCGGACATGCATCGAGGCCTGTGGCTGCGTCAATGCTTCCCTGCAGAGAGTTCGACAACGGCATATTGAACATGTCGTAAGTCGGCTGCCCGGTGGAATCTCCAAAGCCTCCGGCTTGATCCATGAGGGTAACTTCGAATCCTCCCAGACCGGGTTCGTTGGTAGCCAGGACGTCGACTCCGCCGCCGGCGTCATTTTCACCGTTGAGCGGCCAGTCGTCCTCGAACACGAAGACTGCAATCTGGGCAGTGTGCTTCGGCGTTGGCTCGACATTGACGGTCACGGTCAATTGGCCAGCCGCAATCGGCGCGCCGCTCATGTCGTGGCCGCAAACCGCGTTGGGATCAACCCCGCAGGTCGACGGATCCCCTGTGAAGCCTGCATTGAACGGATCCGCGGCATCGCCCGGCAGAATCGAGATGTAGTAGTACTTGTTCGGGTCGAGGTACACCTGGCCCGGATCAAGCGGAATCCGCTGCGCGGCATCGGTGCGGCAAGCGCCATTTCCGACGTCGCAGACTGCCGGTTGACCAAGAACTGTCTGACCTGTCTCGCACGCCACCGAACCCACGCAGCCGGATGCTACCACCGGCATATAGCTTGTATGGAAACTCGTTCCAAGACTTGGAACGTTGGCTCCAGTGTTCACCTGGGTTAAGGGATTGACGCGGAAGGTGCGATCTTCCTCGATAATCCACCGATAGTCGTGGATGGCGGCGTGCGTTTGCGCATCCTGCACCGTGACCACCAGATTCGATGCCGCCGGGAACATCAGTGTAACGGTGGCTGCCGCGGCGCTCGTCGTACCCTGCGAATTCTTGGCTTTGTAGGTGAACGTGTAGTTGCCCGGCCCGCCGGTTTTCGTTGCCGTGAACGAACCGTCCGCGTTCATAGCTACGGATAGTCCCGCGGTGGCCGCGATGGTTGTCGTGTCGACTGTGAGTGGATACCCGGCCGCGTCCAGATCGTTCGCCAGGACGCCGGGCCCTTTGATGTCGATCTTGCCGGCGATGTTGCTGAAATAGGCGTCCGGGTTGACCGTGATCCCACCTGCCCCTTCGATGGTCGCGGCGGCGATCGTTACCAACGCGGTCGGACCGGTGGCACCGTTTGCCTGATAGGTAAACGAGTCTGAGGTCACACCCGAACCCGGCACATAGGTAAACGTGCCGTCGGCATTCAGGGTTAAGGTGCTGCCCGAACCGGTGGGGGCTACCGTGACTGCAACTCCGTACACGCCCGTGTCATTTGCAATCAGTCCCTTTGCCGGGTCAGACACGGTCAATGTCTTGCCAGGCACCAACTGGTAGCTGTCTGGACGAGCGACCGCCGCAACCGTGGCGGGGAGCGCGCCGCCGTTGACCTGCAGATAGGACAGCATGCCACCATCGCGCTGATTGTTGGTGGAGAGGCTCAACTGGCGGTCGAATATGGCGTAAGTGGCAGCCGCAAACGTTCCTGACGTCGCCGACGGGTGCACCATGACGTCGTACGTCTTGCCGGCCGGCAGGAAGACCTCACTTTGAATCTTCGGAACGCCGGGGAGGGCGTTGCCGTCCTCTGCGATGAGGGACAGGTTGAGTCCGACCACCGAAGGAACGTGCATGCGCAGACCAGCGTTTACGAAGCGCAGCAGAACGTTGCCGGTCGTGGCTACTCCGGGCACCGCATACGATGAAGCCGAGACACTGCTCTTGTTGAATGCAACTCCGTTGATGAGGTAATAGCGTGGATCGTAATTGACGGCCGGTGGATAACAAGTGTCCGTCGCGCCGCACCCGGTTGGTCCGCCAACCCACAGTTTGGTTTCAGCGGTCGCGCTGATCGTGCCGCTACAGGCCCCGCCGCTCGCGGGACAACCGGCAACCGTCTCCGCAAACAACTCCACAGCCTGGTTCTGGGCAGCGTCGATTTCACTGAGGAGCAGCGGAACGTCGGCGTCGTACGTCACGCCCGGATAGGCTGCGTTCGTGGCGCTCGCATCGATGACGCGCAGCACTCCATACAGACCCATCGGCCCCTGGATCGAGGGGTGGGTGCCCGATTCAATCAGGTAGGTCCCGGGCTTCAGCGCATTCCAGGCCTCCAACCCAACCGCCGTTGTGGTGTTGGCTGCTACTTCGTGAGCGAACGAACGCACGCGCGGCCCTTGATCCGGAGGCGTGAACTGCGGTCCTGTCGAGTCCCCCGCGATGGGCCACTGCGCGCTTTGCGTGGCGTGCGGGAAACTGGTGGCCAGGTCGGTCGTGCGCACGGTTCCGAGACCTCCTCCCAGTTGCCCGACGATGGTGAGAGAGGTCGGCACTGGCAGAGCATTCGCCAGGTTGATCGTCAGGTTGGTGCCGCTCGTAACCGTGATCAAAGGAGGCTGCCAACTTGCGCCACTCTGCGCCACACCACTCAGCGCCGTACACGTAGCACCCGATGTGGCGCCGCAGAACAGACCCCACATCGGCACGACCTGTCCGTCAGGCAGGGTCACGGTCGTTCTCTGCGCGGTCAAGTTCACCTGGGCGGACGACACAGCGGCCAAGAGGAGGAGACTGGTCACCGCGAGTACCGCTGTCTTGAAAGTCGCTTTAAGAAGGTTGGATCGCATCGCTTGGCTCCTCTTGATTAATTCGACTCGTTGATGACAAAAGCCCGGGGATCCACCAGCATCATCATCATCATTCCGCCCGGGAAGATATTGTTGGTGGTGATCTCGCGCTCGTTGTGCGAGTGCCACATGAATGCGAACCCGGCTTCAGAACCCGGATCGTTGCCCACAGTGCCCGAAGGAGGAATGGGAGTCACGCCTACCGATCGAGCTGCCGCGTTGGGTCCTAAGTAGGGACTGCCGCCATACCACGCTCCGTCGGCGAGAATCGTCGCATCCGGAAGAGTGACCGGACCGCCGCTGCCGACATCTCCGGCTGGAGCTTTCTCCAGAGCCTTCAGGTGATCCGGACACCACTCGTAGTAGTTGGAAGCGGTGAGAACGCCGGCGCCTGTGTTGTAGCCGTTCGCGTCCGGCGTACATCCTGGATCGTTCCCGGCGTTGTGGGCAAGCACGTCCCAGTTCAGGCCCTTGCCGGTCCAGTAGAAGATCCCGTCCATCGCCAAGCCTGGAGTCGTGGTGGTCGTGAAGAGCAAAGGACCGGCGAGCGCGTTGACGCCTGCGTTATTCGGATCAGGGGATGCGCTCAGCAGCAGATTGCCGTCGCGCGCCAGAACGCGCACGTGGTTGCCGTGCTCGTGGAAGGGATGCTGCCAGCGGCCGGTGCCGACGATGCGCAACAGCACCATTTCACCCGGATGCATATGCGGATTCCCGTTGTATGGCTGGTGCGGATACTGGGCGGCGTAGTTTGGATCCATGTCGTCCGGCATAGAACGCCCGTTGATCATGAAATAGGCAGGATGATACGGCTCCGTGACAACGTCCATGCAGCCCGTGGTTACGCCCACCGGGCAAGTCTTGCCTGCTTGCTCCTCCGCCTGCCGGTGGATCTTGGGATCCATCTCGGAGAACTGAAAGAGATATTCGCGGTCGTAGCAACTGTCGGCATGGTGGAAGGCGGCACCAGTGCTGGAAAGCCGGAAGTCGGTTTCCGTTGCAAGCTCGGCGTGCGTGTTGTGCACGGGACAGGTCGGGGCGTTCGCCGTACTCGGAAGAACAATCACCGCGCCGTAGAGGCCCATCTCCACTTGCAGGTCTGCTTGCGTCCCGCTGTAGTACGCGCGTGTGCCGGGCGTTGATGCGACGAAGGTGTAGCTCACCGTGCTACCGTTCCCGGCCTCCTGCGTCAACAGACCGGGGAGACCACCGCTCGTGGTTACCTGGAATCCCGGAAACAAAATCGAGGTGTTACCCGCTGCCGCAGGCAGGTTGTTATGCAACGTCACCGTTACTGTTTGGCCCTCGGTCACGACTAGCGTCGGTCCGGGGATTTGCATGTCGGCACAATTCGCGCCCGGCAACTTGCTGCTGTCGGGATTAAAACCGGCGGGCGCGGTGTTACATCCATAACCCCAGGAATAGACCATCGCGCCGTCGGGCTGGCTGATGAAACTGGCTTTTGCGGTCAAATCGAAAGTAGCCGTGCCCGCTGTACCACCCGTGATCCCGGGAGCCGCGGCCCGAGCGCTGGCCGCGAGCAGCACGACCACCGCGACCATTAGCACCGGAAGCAGTCGGACTACCGAATTCGATTTCGTCTTGTTCATTTGGCTCATGGCTGCTCTCCTAATTGCATTTCCCTGTGGCGGAATCGAACGTGCAACCGATGTGGACTTCCGTCATCAGCCCACCGAAGTTCTCGGCATCGTTCGACAGGTGGTCGAGATTGGAGGTGTATAGGTAGAAAGTGCTGTTAACCGGATACTTCGTGGTGTCGCTGGCATCGAGAATTACATCCAGCGACTCACCACCGCCGAGGGTGATCGAGTTGCTGTAATAAGTCATGTCGTTGCCCGCCAGGTCGCGCAGCAAGCGCGCGTTGAGTGCAATCACGTGCATGGGAATTCCGAGAGAAGCCAGCGTCTGGTATTCCGAGACGTCCAGATCAGAAAGGCGTAGGAGAGCTTTTCCGCCCACCGGAATGTTGATCACTGCATTCAGCGGCTGCGAAGGACGAGCGACACCGTCCGCCGACTGGGTGTAGATGGCGTTGGAAACCGTCGGCTGTCCGACGTAGGGAGAGGCGGTATTCGCACCGACGGCGTTGGTGTCGACATACTGGTTGGTTCGAACCGTGTCGGGATAGCTGCGTCCATTCAGGAGGAAGTACTTATCCTTGATGTCCGCGAACCCTTCCGGGTTAAACGTCATGCCGACAAAGTGGAAGTTAGGATCGAAGCCGTGAATCTGGAGCGGGTATTCGACGTCATACGCGGTCGAACCGTCGCCATCGTTGTAGGCGTATTTGTAGGGCTGGCTTGTACGCGGATTGATCGTCTGAGCGGCGCTGGCTGCGGCCGAGGACGTCGGCAGCGGAGTGGAACAAAGAATGTCAGCTCCGCATTTTGTCCTGAGATCGTTTTGCTGAAGCTGGAGCGAAGAGAGCAGGGAGGTACCCACAGGCACTCTGTTCTGCCGTGGACGAACGTAAATCTGTCCCACCATGCCCATCTGCAAGTGTTCTGGCGGCGTGATGTGGCAGTGCCAGAAGTATGTGCCTGCATCGGGAGCGAGGTAGTAGTAGGTAAAGCTGCCGCCGATGTTGATGGCCACAGATGCGTCCGGCACGCCGTCATAGAACGCGGAAGCGTTCGGGTATCCGTGGAAGTGGACGGTGTGCTGCTCAAACAGGTCGGGCCGCATGATCATCCCGACGTTGGTGAGCGTCAGAAAAAACTCATCGTCTTCGTCGATCGACATCAGTGGAGCCGGAAGATTCCCGTTCATCACGCCTACATCCATGATCGGTCGCGGGTCGACATGCCCGGTGAAGGCGCCACCGGCTTCGGAGTCGGGTGTCAGGCCCACTGCGCCATTGGGTGCTGTCGCGGGATCGTAGGGCGTGTTGAAGGTTGGTCCGAACTGGGTACCGCCGTTCGGATTTCCGTTCGCGATATCCGCCAGACCGGAGAGTGGACCGAACGCGAACAAGTACGTCTGCGATCCATCCCCCATGCTCGCGTAACCATCGCCACCAGAAATCTGCTGGCACTTGATCGCGCCGTTAACGCCAGTTGGGCCGGTGTACGACGGTTCGGAGCTAGCGGCGGTTGGGTGCAGTGACGTCGACGTCGGACACTGGACCCGGAACGACTGTGCGCTGGCGGCAACTGTCGCAAGACAGACAAACAATGCGGGCAACCACACCTGGAGAGACTTTCTCATAACTGTGCTGCCTCCTTCTTTGCGTCCGGCGCACGCAGGGCCTTTCGGTACGTCCATAGCCTTAGGCTCCCGTGGTCCGCTTCTCGAATCGAACTGGCCCGAACCCGAAAACGCCCGGGATGGTTCAAGCGTCTGAACTTCAAGTTCGACGCTCGGTAGTGCTGACTAACCGACGATCACATTCCAGGCAGCGAGCACACCACCGTCCTCCGAGAAGCGATTGCCGTCTCGCCACGCGCATCAAGGCATTACTTGAATTGGACTTTTGAACCGATCGGACTCTGGGGGATTGATCCGATTCATCCGCAAAACGTTGGGGAACGTTTTGATCGTACCTGCTTTCGCCACTCCCGAGAGCCAATCACTTACACCGCTTTGCTCTCAGTAGGCCTTCATTGCGAGCGAAGTGTAAGTTTGAACTTTACACATGTCAAGGCAGGAGCATCGATCTTTCAATAAACTTGCAATTCTTGCAGATTCGCAGGTGTCTTACATGATCGCTAAGCTGTTGATGTGCGGCACCCCTCTATAGGCTAACTAGTGGCGACGTACTCTTGACAGCAAGAGTGGGCTCTAGCAAAATTCCGAAATGGCGTCTGAGTGTTAGGCTCTCTTTCCTGCGACGCGAACGAAAACGAAGGATCCCCCACGAAGAACTAAACACAGTAAGGTTTGCAGGTCCGAGTTACACTTGAATCGCCAGCGGACACTGGCACCGCCAGGGCCAGCAATCTCCGTGGGACAGGACTCGTGCCGACACCTGCCCCCTACGTAGCTCGGCCTGCAGTGTGGTGATGTTAAAGGTATGCAGCTCTCATTCAATTCCGCGACAGAAGGCGTCCGTAAGGCCGTGTCCCAAAGGGCATCGCTATTGTTGCCGGTTGGGATGACCGTGTTGTTGATCATCGTTGCTGTTCTGCAATATCGCTGGACGACTCAGCTGAATGAGGCCACGGAAGTTCGGGTTGGAAGCAATCTACAATCTTCCATGATGGCCTGGAATCTGGATTTTTATGGTGAATTATCCGCGATCTGCATTGCTCTGCAGGTTGGTCCAGATTCGGGCGCACGCGACAGCTGGGATGACTATCTTCAACGTTACGCGGAGTGGAGTCGCGCGGAGACGGGGCCCGACTCTCTGGAGAATATATACAAGAATCCGGACCTGGTTGAAAACGTATATATCTGGGAGACCAGCCAATTGGCGAAAGCCCGGTTGCTGCGTTTAAGCCCTGATACCGGAACATTTGAACTATCCAGAGTGTCCGGCGGTTTGCAACCACTTCTAGGTCGTTTGCAGGAAAACTCATCGAGTCTTCAACTGGCGCTACGTGCTTGGAAATTTCCTGGCTCGCTTTCCGGTCGCCAACCCCAAGGTGGTGACCAGCTCTCGTCATTGCATCTCTTACGGAGCAATGCAATAACCGGGTGGCAGTTCGACGCGAACATCCCCGCAATCGTCCACCCAATCCTCCGTCCCCGAAGTCGTCGAGTCTTTTCGGGCCGTCGCGCCCCAAGTATTCAGGACCCTGTGGATTGGATCGTGGTAGTGCTCAATCTTGATACCATCCAAAAGCGGATCCTACCCGGTCTCGCGAAACGCTATTTCGACAAAGGAGATAGACTCGAATACGAACTCGCCGTCATTGCAACCGGGCAAGCACCGCGCTTGATCTATTCTTCAGATTCTGGATTTGGGGGCCACAGCGTCGGTCTTTATGATTCAACGATGAATATCTTCGGACCTCCAGCGGAGAGTGTCGAGGGCCACTTTTGGCAGGGTGTTAAGAACAGCGAGTATGCGCAAGGCAACGAATGGCGACGGTTTTCAGGTCCAGTATGGTTTCCTGTCGTCCAATACACCTCCGAGGCGGACCGTTGGATGCTGGTTCTGAAACGTCGCACCAGTTCCCTTGAAGCGACAGTTGCCCAGGCCCGATACAGAAACCTTCTAACCGGCGGATTGGTGCTCGTTCTGCTCGCAGCCGCAATGTGTTTCCTGGTGATCGCGAGCCAACGAGCACAGAAATTGGCGAGGCTACAATTTGATTTTGTCGCCTCTGTTTCGCATGAACTGCTTACACCCTTGGCGGCCCTGTATTCTACGGGTCAGAATATCAGGGACGGTTTGATCCAGGGGAAGTCCGATTTGATTGTGCATGGATCCATTATTACCTCGCAGACCCGTCAGCTGATGAACCTCGTCAATCAGATTTTGCTATTTGCTTCCACCGAAAACGGAGGGAATCGCTACGCTTTGCGGCCCCTACAAGCTTCAGAGATTCTTCAATGTGCTCTCAAGAACGTGGCCGTGCTTCTTGACGAAATGGAATTTGAAGTCGAGCAGGACGTGCCGGCTGCCTTGCCTAGCGTTGCGGGCGACCTGTCCGCGATTTCCCACTGCCTGCAGAACTTGATTGTCAATGCGGTCAAGTACAGTGGAAAGAATCGCTGGATCGGAATCTCTGTCCGACTTCAGCAAACGAAAGATCATCGGGACGAAATTTGCATCAGCGTTCAAGATCATGGGCTTGGAATTGACATTTTGGAATTGCCACATGTTTTCGAACCGTTCTATCGTAGCCCGAGCGTTGTGTCTGTGCAGATTCACGGAACAGGCCTAGGATTAACAGTTGCCAGGCGCATCGCACGAGCGCTGGGCGGAGACCTTACCGTAACCAGTGAACTGGGAGTGGGCAGTGTTTTCACACTGCAATTGCAGACAGCGGAAAGCTTGGGCACTGTGGAAGCCTCCGCCACAGTTGGCAATCTGGGGACCAGAGATGAATGAGAACATCCTGTTGGTGGAAGACGAGGCAGCATTACGAACCGCTCTCGAAGTCCGGCTGCGCTCTGAGGGCTACGTCGTAAGCACTGCCGAAGACGGCGAGGAAGGATTCGAAAAGGCAACCACCCAACCCTACGATCTGATTATCTTGGACGTGATGCTACCGTACCGCAATGGGACTGACGTTTGCCGTGACCTTCGGCAACTGGGCATGGCTACCCCCATTCTCATGCTGACTGTGCGCAACACCACCCTGGATAAGGTAGTGGGGTTGAAGCTTGGCGCAGATGACTACGTGACAAAGCCATACGAAGCAGATGAGCTTGTCGCGCGCGTCGAAGCGTTATTGCGCCGCGTGCCACTTCGCATGGGTCAGGGCGTTTACGAATTTGGCTCGATTAGCGTCGATATGCGGCGGTCCGAAGTCACCAGGGATGGTAAGCCCGTTGCACTCACGGCCCGAGAGTTTCAACTTCTGCGCTACCTGATAGAGCGTGCGGGATCCACGGTTCCCCGGACCGAACTCCTACGGTCTGTGTGGGGTTATGACAGTGGTGCGCTTACTCGCACTGTCGATTTTCACGTCGGCAGCCTCCGACAAAAACTTGAAGCCAACTCACGCCACCCACAACTAATCGTAACGGTCGCTGGAATCGGATATACATTCATGGGGTCGCGTAACACTTAACAGTCTCCCAGTAAAGCTATGCCCCGCTGGCTCATTACTAACCCTTGGTCGTGAGTTATGTGCAAACATTGTCAGCCATACTCATTCCACAGAGTGCAGCGGTGGAACCTTTGAGTGGGTGAGTTCTGAGCTGAGGACGGCAGAGTATTGTGTCCGCAGTAGTGATCTCATTGCATAAATGGCTAGCCCTTCTAGCGCAATTGCGCCTTACCCCTCTCTAACATGTTAGCTTGCTCAGCTAACACGAACGATAACTTGCGCGTCTACGATAATTGTAAGGTCGTTGAAAGATCGCTAATCTCTGTCTTGACACGTGTAGGCACCGACCTTAGACTTCGCTTTGATCGTAGTTCTTCTTAGGTGAATTGGCCAGTGTAAGTAATTGACTCCCTCTAATAGCGAAAATAAGTGATCAGAGTTTTCCCAGCGCTTTACTGAGGCCCATTGGATTATTCCTCCTGCGTCGGATGGGTCGACGAAACAATTTAGGTTTGCGTCGGCGCGCGGCACGTGATGCGATGTGACACGCTCGTTTTCGGACGACGATGGTGTACGCGCTTGCCTAGCCCACTCATCTGGCGTCCCCTTCTTGACGCGATGGATGTGGAGAGTTGCCCAGGCAAGCAGTGAACGATCGGTGAAAGCTTCTACGACGGGGGTAAGATATGAGGGCTGGATTATCTGCTCACCTGCAACGTCCACACATTCGGGTTAAAGCCCCTATGAACACACTGGACGCCGCACGTGGGCCGCTTACGATGGAAAGTGTGGAAAATCCGGTCGTGCCCGGGGCTTGGGGGAGC
>Ga0137401_10000323_pt1 | contig 17979 bp, 16 predicted proteins | sample CZOMad1_1_16fung_FD_108286 | JGI IMG/M metagenome (GOLD analysis project Ga0137401, IMG submission 108286) | Vadose zone soil fungal communities from Angelo Coast Range Reserve, California, USA - CZOMad1_1_16fungal (Illumina Assembly) | ecosystem: Environmental > Terrestrial > Soil > Vadose...
CGGATTTCGCGCACGTTTTCCTTGGTCCGGTTGGGAATCCCAGGTTTCATCGGATTCATTCCAATAAATATGTCCGCGCCGCACTGGTTCTGCTCCTTCAGCCAAGCCTGGAACGGAGGGCTCGCGATCACTTCTGCTGGTAAGATCCGCTGCATCGTCTGCTCGCGGTTCCGGTTCCGGACCAAGATGGCGACGTGGTCCAGCGGCTCGTGCAGAGCAAGAACGTACTCGGGAGCGGAAAGAAATCCCGGAGTGAATGCTCTGAGGTTGCTCACGGGGATTCCTTCTTAGCGACATAGATGGCGCAAAAATCGAACAGATCAGCGTCGGGGTCGTAGCTGTTGATTTCGAGGACCTCGGAAATGAATCTTCGCCCCGGCCTGCGTTCGATCTGAATGACGACGTTCAACGAATCGCCGATGTTGGTTTTAATAGCGCGGTACGGAAGTTCCACGCCGCTCTGCAGAACGCAGCTCGTGAAGCGCGCGAGGCCCTGCTTTGCGGAACTCGCATGGATGGTGGACAGCGTACCGGCGTGGCCCGTATTCAGAAGCTGGAGCAGGTCGAAGGCTTCACCGCCCCGGATTTCGCCCAAGAGAATTCTGTCGGGCCGATGGCGCAGCGAAGCTTTCAGGAGATCGCGAATCGACACGGCGGGCACACCGTTCTGTGCCTGCCGCGCCTCAAAGCGGACCAGGTTGGTTTGCGCCAATTGAATTTCGGCGGTGTCCTCAATCAGCAGGACACGTTCGTCAGGAGGAATGAACTTTCCGAGCGCGTTCAATAATGTCGTCTCACCTGCCGTCGTGCGGTAGCTGCTGAGGAGCCGGAAGCCCTTTTCAAGGCTCATGCGGTTTTCATCCTTGTCTTCCTTGGGAAGCTCGCCCCAGTCCCCCGAGACATGACGCGACAAGAACTCCATCGCGTTCTGTTCGGTTTTTTCGAGCGCGGCCAGCGCGCCGGGTGTGGCAACGAGTTGCCCGAGGTCAAACAACGGTTTTCGTTCTGTCTTTTGCATTTCTGAAATCTCCTTCTTGTGGATTTGGCCTTTGTTTTCCAAGAGGCGCGGCGATGAGCCGCGCATGAAAAACAAATGCCCTTCATGGCGGGGGAAGGCGCCTGTCCGCCCGCGCTGTCAAGGCCGCGGGGTGGGCGTTCATCGGAGCGCAGCGAAGAGCCTTGACAGAAGAAGCGGGCGGATCAGGCGCAGGGTTTGGCCAGGAAGGGCAGGAGAGCTAGCTTTCTGACGAGAGGCAGCAAAGAAGGTGTGAGAGCGAGGAAGCTATTTTTTGCGGTCGGAGGACTACCTGGTTCGCTGTGTTTCCTGAAAAACGGCTTTTCGCGTTGGCGATTTCTTCGGCGAGTTCTTTTTCGATTCCGCAGACACTGTTTGCGGAATTCTATCGCTCACGCATCCGTGAGCGCGGTGAGCATTTGCGAAGCAGCCTGCCGCACATATCCGAGGCTCTCGGTGAGGACCTTCGCATCTCCGTTCCACAACTGGATGTAGTCGGATGCGGCCGAACCGGTTTCGAGCCCGACAGCGTGGCAGACCACGAACGCTATGGCCTCCGCTTCGGTTTCGCGGATTCGCCGGGACGTCGTGCCGCGGCGATCGCCCCGGTGCAGGAGTTCATGTGCCAGTTCGTGCGCAAGGGTGAAGAACTCTTCCGCCTCCGACTGGCCGGGAAGCAGCTTGATGCAGCCGCCGCTCGATGTGCCACGTGCGGGCGCGATCTCGGACGAGTATTCAACGGAAATTCCCTGCGCGTCCGCAAAGGTGCGGAGACGTTCGCGATACTCCCGCGGATCGCCTTGCACCATTCCGATGTGCGGAAGTTCCTGGCCATCGGTCTGGCTGACATCGAACACGTAGGCAGTCCGAAAACCGGCGATAGAAGCGGAAGCCTGGTCCCGATCCTCTTGGTTCTCCGCCTTCCGGCGAACAATGGGAGCGAGAATCAGGATGCCTTTCTCGCCCTTCTTCACGAAGCGGCCCAGCTGGTTCCACGTGCGGAAGCCGGCGACGTGGCTGGCGCTCGGCTTCTGTGAAGCGATCAGCATCACGTTGTAGAGGCTGTAGCGGTGGAAGCGTCCGATGGCTTTGAGATAGCCGGTGAGCGCCTCGCTGCGGCCTGCATTGAGCGCAGCAACGAGCTGCTCCGTGGCCTTGTCTGTGATTTCCTTGATTTGTTCTGATTTCATTTTCCGTTCTCCTGTGCGGGGATTTGGTTCCCTCACTTGAGGCAGGGGAACCAAAGGACCGCGTTGCCAGGAGAACGGAAGAAGTCAAATCAAGAAGCCGGAGCGGACGGCAACCGGCGTGACACGAGTCTGCGAGTGGCGCGACGGTGTGCGAGCGGAGGCGGTATAAACGCTAAACGGGGACCGATGAGAGAGAATAAATTGCTGCATCTCCACCATTCATAGAGATGTCAGAGACCGGTCGACGAAAAGGACGTGGGGATTACAACGGTCTTGTAAACCGTTGTATTCGGATTCGTTGAGCAGGTAAAAGCATCATTCGGTTTTCTGCCGAACGTTGCTCCGCGAGACGTTTCAAACCAGTTGTTTCCGCTGCAGAAGCCGAGCACGTCAAGCGCGCAGACAAATCTCGATTCTGAGCGAACTTATCAAGGCCGCCGGTTGAGCGGCTCCAACTACTTCCGTTTCGCTGGCAAGAGCCGCTCGATCTGTAGGAGGTGGTTCATGTCGTGCCCCGCAGTCATGCGGACAATATGCTCAATCGTTTCCTGCCCGCGCTCGGAATGCATCCCGCAGTGTTTCCACTGCTCGGGTGTCAGCGACTTGAGCAAGGCAAGGTTGGCTTCGCGGAGCACGCGAAACTGCTCGACCGACTTATGCGGATCGCGCTTCTCATAATGCCCGCTGGTCACCCATGAATCCTGATCGTAGGCCGCGATGGGAATCCCCGGCGCGCCCAGAATCAGTCTCATACGGAACCCAATCACGATTTCCGCATCGCCAAGGTGAGCCACGATCTCGCTGACCGACCACTTGTCCGCAGCCGGGCGCTTGCGCAGTTTGCTCGCAGGCACGCCCTTGATCAGCCGCTCCAGTTTCTTTGCCGTAGCAGCCTGAACAGCCAGAGGCTGCTTCCCATCCACGTGGCCTGTGATTCGATGAATGTACTGCTGTGCTGTTTCGTTCATTGCGTTCGTCTCCCGCTTCCTTAGACGGCGTCCCGTTTGAAACGTCAGTCGACAGTGTCCCCGTCCTGGGGACGAAGGATCGAGACGTGCATACGGACCGTGGAACATCGAAGTCCTCCGGTTAGCGCGCAGGTTCGGGCGTGACGTTAACCAACATGTTGGGCCGCAGATTGAGGGTCTCGACGGTCATCTTCGAGATCGCTGTTCACTTTGGCAGGGAGCGCCTGATCAGCGCGCTCATCGAGAATAACTGCCAGGTTTGCGCGCGGACGCAGGCGAACGTAGCAGGGCGTATTGCCGCCAACGACCATTCGATACCAGAGCGTCTCTCCCTGCAGTTTTGATTGCTCCGCGGCGAGCGCCGCCTCGAAAGCCTTGCCCGCCCCCTGGTTAAGCTCCACCGTTGAGTACTCGGCTCGAAGAGCCGGAGTCGGCACGCCATTCCCACGCGAGAGCGCCGGCAGGAACTCGTAGACCGCGTTCCCCAGGAATTGGGCATGTGGCAGGACGTTGAGAGTATTGTCCCGCTCGTCTTCGGCCGGTGATACCGGGTTGCTCAGGCTGGCGGCCGTATGTCCGAACGTCGCGTAGATGAGCCACCGCTGCCGTTCCGTTGATGCCCAGACCGTGTAGCTATACCAGCGAAAGGTGTCCGCAGCCTGCCGGTGCCACTCGAGGTGGCGGATGTACCCGGCCTCCAAGTCGACCGTATGGCCGTCAAGCGCACGGAGGATCGCAATGCGCGCGTAAGGACCGGGAGCCTGTTCCGTTTGCGCCGTGAGAGCGGTTTGAGCGATGAAGAGTGCCGGGAACACAGTGCCGACGAGAACCACTGCGCCAATGATCCTGATCCAACGATGCTTCATGATCTTTCCTCAGGAGAGCGGCATGCAGACCCTACGGAATGCCCGTCTCAAGCGCTGGATTCTAATGACAACGAACCGCCGTTTATCGACAGAAGTCAGACGTTTTCTGCCAAAACACTACTCACTGCTTGCCTCGGAACGTTACCCATTGCATATTGACGGACAGGATGTCGAAAACAAGCTCGACCACAGGCCAGCGCGGAAGCGCGCGCCTCAAGCGAAGGCGAATCATCGTTGTTGTGGTGCCCCCTGTAGACGAGCTTGATCTTGTTGGACCAATCCAAGTTTTTGGTGCCGCGAATCGCCTTGTTCGCAAGGCCGTCTACGAAGTCGAGATCGTAACCAATGCAAGAGATCTGAAAGTTCAGGGCGAAGGAGGGCTACTTTCTTTCGCTGCGCAAGGGCGCTTCCAGGATGCCAAAGGGAAAGTCGACTCACTTCTTCTCGTCTGCGGGCTTGGAACACGTACTGCGCGCGATCCGGCCCTTTTCGCGTGGATGCGAAAGATGGCCCCGGTGGTTCGCCGGTTGGGTGCGGTTTGCGTCGGGTCATTTCTATTGGCCGAGGCGGGTCTGCTGAATGGAAAGAGAGCGACCACGCATTGGAAATTCGGACGCGAATTGGCAAGCCGCTATCCTCGGGTGAATGTGGAATTCGATCCGATCTGGGTTAAAGATGGAAACATCTACACCTCAGCCGGAATCTCTGCGGGAATCGACCTGGCGCTTGCGTGGGTTGAGGAGGATTGCGGAGGCAGGATTTCCTATGAAATAGCGCGGGAGTTTGTTTTGTTCTTGCGCCGCCCAGGCGGACAAACGCAGCTGAGCGCTTCCTTGTCGGCACAGGCATCGGAAATGAAGGCGATTCATGAGCTTCAGGTCTGGATTGCGGAAAACCTTCATAACAACCTGTCGGTTCAGAACCTGGCAGATCGAACCGCAATGAGCGTTCGCAATTTCGAGCGCGTGTTCACGCGCGAGTTGGGAAAAACGCCATCCCACTATGTTCTGCAAATGCGCGGCGAAGCTGCGCGCCGGCAGCTGGAAAGTACGGACCAAGGCCTCAAGCAAATCGCTGCCGCCTGCGGATTCGGCAGTACGGATTCGATGCGGCGTGCGTTCTTGCGATCCGTGGGAACGACGCCCCACAAGTATCGCCGCCAGCTCCATGACGCTGTAGCGCGGAGCAAGCGTCCTCTCTCCGGTGAGCTGCGAAACAAACGACCTCTTAGCTTGCTGCGGTAGCGGTTTGCGCTCCTTCGATTGCCGCGACCTCGCAATATACCTTGATCGATCCCTTGGAATCCGTGAGCAGGCGAATGATCTGCTCGTAGCCCTCTAATCCCTTCACAGGGTGCGTAAGAAGTTTCTTGAGCCAGCCGGGGTATTGGAGTTCTGCTGTCGACAGGTCCTTGACGCAGTTTCGAAGTACTCGCGATTCGCATTGACGCTTCCAAATGCAACCTTGTTGCCTAGTACAAAACCGAGATTGATTTTGTCGGCGGGGACCTCAAGCTGGCGCGAGCCGCCGGTAACGCTGACCATGGCGAGCACGCCGTTCTTCGCCAGGACATTCATCGCTTCGAACACGAGTGGTGAATAACCGGTTCCTTCGAGAATCAGATCGAACGGACCGTATTTCGCGGAGGCATCAGTTAGCGACATTTCTTTGGTGCTGACGTACCGGACGCCAAGTTCTTCAAGGAGATTCGAATTCAGGAACGGTGGCATCGTATTCCCGAAGGTCGTGACCTCAAGGCCGCGCAGCCGGGGCACGAGTGATGCCAACAGGCCGAGTGTACTCGCTCCGAGCACGGCCGCGCGCTTCGGACGCCAAACTCGGAGCCGCTGCTGGATGCGGTAAGCCTGTTCAATCGCTTTCTGTGCCACACTCATCGGCTCCATCAGGACACCGGCCTCTTTCAGGTTTTCCGGCACGCGGATGAGAGCTAGACCTCATCCTAACTCGGTGGCATGGTGACGCTCTTATATCCAGGTGAGACAAGATCATCCGCCAGGGCGGATTCGCCGCCTACATCAATTGCCCCTTGAATCCGCCAGTTAGTTGTTCCGCTGGGCCTAGGGAAGACCGGACTTGACTCTGGACTATACTCCAGGGTGTACCTTCAGGATAGGAGCCAATGCCATGCAAATCGGCATCGTCGCCAAAAAAGTCGGGTTGAGCGTTGACGCGATTCGCTTCTACGAGCGCAATGCGCTGCTGCCCAGGCCTGCTCGGACGCAGGGAGGATTTCGCCAATATGGCGAACGTGACGTCGAAACTCTGGCCTTTATCCGGCGCGTACAAGGTTTGGGATTCAAACTTAGCGAAATTCGAGGACTTTTGAGTTTGCGCGGACGCCGGATGCAGCCGTGCGCGCCCGTGCGTCGCCGCTTGCAAACAAAGTTGGCTGACGTGCGCCAGAAACTGGAAAACCTGCAAAAGCTGGAGCGCGAACTGCAGTTGGCGTTGCGCTGCTGCGACAAAGAGCTGCGCAAACAAGACGCGCATTGCCCGATCCTGCAGGACAGAGATGCGGGAAAAGAGGAGGGTCGTCGATGAAAGTCGAGGTTTTGTACGTCGCGGAGTGCCCGTCCCATCCTGCCGCGGTGAAGTTGGTGAGAGACGTTCTCAATTCGGAAGGCGTTGCGGCGGAGATTCGTGAGGTGCTGGTCAGGGATGACAGCATGGCGACGGACCTTGCGTTCTCAGGCTCTCCAACGATCCGCATCAACGGGCGGGATGTTGCGGGAGAGTCTCCCCAGGCGAAGGGGTTTGCCTTGAGCTGCCGCTTGTATCCGGGCTCGGCCGAAATCGGTCTCCCTCCCGTTGAGATGGTGCGTCGCGCCATCGTCGAGGCCCGCGAAGGGAACGCATGTTGAAACAGGGCACAGGCATTTCGGCTTCGCTTGCTGCGATTCTGAGTTCCGTCGCGACGATCAGTTGTTGTCTGCCACTTGGCTTCGCTGCGGCGGTGGGAGCGGGAGCAGCAAGTGCGTTCTTCACGACGCTGCGTCCATGGCTCTTGGGTTTGTCCGTTGCGCTGCTCGGCCTGGGATTCTGGCAGCAGCATCGCGCCAAACAATGCTCGATTCGGGGCCGCATGATCGGGAATGTGCTGTTGTGGACGGCCCTTATTGTGGTGCTAGGAATGATTCTGTTTCCACAGGAAATCGCAGCATTCATCGCAGACAGGTTTTCCGGAAGATGAAAAAGAAACGGCTTATCGGCGTTGTGGTCACGGCAGTCATTCTGCTGCTCGCGGTTGTGTACTTATGGGGTCCTGGCTCGGCGCCACGCGGGCAAGAGTCGGTTGTCACACTCGCGGAAGGAAATCTCGGGGAGTTCGAGAAAGCATTCGATGCCGAGGCTGGCGTTCCGCGCCTGGTCCTGCTGCTGTCTCCGACTTGAGCAACCTGTCTGCGGGGGGCCTCCGCAGTTCAGCAACTGTTGGCGCGACACACCGACCGAAAGGTGCGGGTGCTTGTGGTATGGGAGCCGATCCTCGCGACGGACTGGCGACCGCCGAGTGGCAGCACGCTGGGGCGAATCGCAGACGGCCGAGCGCGCCAGTTCTGGGACCCGCAGCACGTCGTGTCTTCGGAACTGAAGGATCACGCAACCCGAACTCCGCCTCAGACAAAGCCGGATTGCTGTATTCAAAAAGGGTTCTACTGGGACGAAGCGATTTTGTTTCCGGCGGGCGCGCATTGGAAGGATGCTCCGGCTCCTGTGTTTTGGAACGGTCCGGTAGTTCGAATTGTTCCCAGTCTTGAGAACTCCCTGAGCGAGGCGCACTGACAGCGGCTGGAAATGCAGTCGCCGGAGAAGTCCATGTCTGTAGGCCTCAATAAGCCCGGGCTTGGCGAGTTCTGAGTCAGCAAGGATCGCCCGGCGTGAACCAAGCGAGAACATCTCGGCCTCGAATGGCGATTAACTTGGCAGTCCGATGCGCCTAAGCAAGTCTTGAAACCGAGGATCTGAGCGCAGCGGATCTAGCCGCGGCTCCCATTTGGCGTACACCAGCCAAGTGGAATGTTCCTTCATCGCCTTGTCCAACCAGGTGAACGCGGCATCCTTGTCGCCTAGCGCCGTATAGACCAAGGCGATGTCAAAGGGCGAAGCATAGGACTTTTTCGCTCGTGCGAGAAGAGTTTGAAGAACTCGCTGCGCATCACTTCTGTTGCCCGCCAAGGCATAAGCATGCCCCAGTCCCGCGAGAATGAAGGTCTCCATCGGGCTGTCTTTACCAGCGGACTCAACGGCCTTTTTGAATTCCGCGACAGCTTGCTCGGTCATGTGCTTTTGTTCGTAATCCCAGCCGAGAATCACGTGTTCCCAGGTGTCATCCGGCTGTCTTTTCAAGACATCCATCGCCAACTGGATGGAGCTATCGTATTGACGCGCTGCGTAACGATGCCAGCAGAGGCAGTCGGTCAGGCCGTCATCGACTGGATCGAGATCGACGGCACGGCGGCTTACAGCCGCGGATTCCTCCATGCGTCCCATGGCCATCAGGTAATGCGCAAAACCATGCAGGGTATTGGCTTCGTTCGGGTTCAATTCCAGCGCCCGTTTGAACTCCCGCTCGGCACCCGCGAAATCCCAGTCATAGTGGAGCCTCGCCGATGCCAGGGCCGCATGGCCCTCGGGCAGCCGATCATCTTTCGCGACGGCAAGAAGACCTAGCTCCTTCACCTTGCCCCAGGCTTGCTGAGGTGGTACCGCGCTAAAGAAGCCCAAGAAGAAATAAGCATCGGACATACGGGCGTAAGTCGGCGCGTAGTCCGGTGCGAGCTTAATGGCCTGATTGTAGTAGTCGATGCTCTTCTGCAAGTCGAGCTGATCGAGGTAAGAGTTCGCCTTCAAGTAGGTTTCGTAAGCCTCCGGGCTGATGGGCTTAGACTTTGCAATGGGCAGTGGTTCGGGCCCACCCAACTTGAACTGAACCTGTTTGGCGATGGAAGAGGCCACGTCGTCCTGCAAAGCAAGGATGTCGTGGAAATCACGTTCGTACGATTCCGCCCAGAGGTGCTTGTCGGTGTCCGCGCGAACCAATTGTGCAGTGATGCGCACACGATCACCGGAGCGCTGCACAGAGCCTTCGACGATGGCGTCGGCGTGAAGTTCCTTGGCCATCTCCGGCAGCGCTTTCTTGGATCCTTTGTATCCCATGGTCGAACTTCGGGAAATCACTTGCAGAGTTTCCATGCGTGCCAGGTCCGTCGTAAGCGCTTCGGTCATTCCGTCGGCAAAGTATTCCTGGGACGCATCGCCCGTAAGGTTCAGGAGCGGAAGCACGGCAATCGTGCGCACGGGCTGAGACGAGCCCGCGAACAGGCGCGTACGCCACTCCCCTGGATTCGCCAAGGCAAGTGCCGTGGCTGCGATCGCCAAAACGATTCCAGCCACCAACGCCATTTGCCGCCGCGAGAACCGGCGCGGAGCAGCGGCCATGGCGGTCGTTACCGTGCTGGGTGCAAGCCTCCGCAGGTCCACCGCAAGCTCCTTTGCCGATTGATAGCGATTCCCAGGGTCCTTCTCCATGCATTTGAGGATGATGTCTTCCAGCCGTGTGGAAATCGACGAGTTCAGCTGCCGTGGAGGTCTCGGTGGCTGGTGCAGAATGGCCTCGACCAGAGCCGTCGTAAACTTGTCGTCAAATGGCACCTGCCCCGTCGTCATTTCGTACAGTACACAGCCAACGGCGTAAATATCGCTGCGGCCGTCGATGGTCTGCCCGAGCAATTGCTCGGGTGCCATGTAGCGCAATGTGCCTTCCACATCTGTCGTTTGCGTTGCTGTTTGCGTCGCATTGTTCTCGATTGCCGGCTTGATGGCTCGGGCTAGTCCGAAGTCGAGAATTTTCAACCAGCCGTCAGGGGTGACTCGCAAATTGCCCGGTTTCAGGTCGCGGTGAATCACGCCATGCTCGTGCGCGGCGGCGATTCCCTCTGCCAATTGCAGGCCGAGCCGCAACACGTCTTTTTCCGGCAAAGGCCCGGCGCAAAGCCTGTCGCTGAGGGTCTCCCCGCGGATGTACTCCATGACGAGGAAGTCGCTGCCACCCTGCGTCTCGAAGTCGTAAACCGTGGCGATATTGGGATGATTAAGCTTGCACAGGAGTTCCGCCTCTCGACGGAACCGGTTCCGGGCGTTCTCATCCTGAAGTGAGCCCGGGGGAAGAACCTTGATAGCCACTTCGCGACCCAACCGTAGGTCTTGACCTTGATACACCTCACCCATGCCGCCGGCGCCGATCTTCCCTGTCAGGCGATAGCGGCCAAGAGTTTGCTGCTCGTTTGTTTCCTGGATCGGCGCAATGAAGCGGTAACCGCGCTTGGGTAGTGTTTCGACGTACCGCGGCGTATCCGCATCATCGTCCAGAGCCGCCCGCACTTCCCGGATGCACAGGTTAAGGCCGTGCTCGAAATCAACGAAGGTTTCGTTTCCCCAGATCTTTTCTCGTAGGTCTTCCCGCGTGATTAGCTGGCCGGGACGAGAAGCAAGCAGCACCAAGATTTTGGCCGCCTGGGGACGCAGCCGAATGGTATGGCTTGACTTGCGCAGTTCCCCAGTGACGGCGTCGAGTTCGAAGACGCCGAAGCGAAGCGGAGGATTGCTGGAAGTGCCAGCAGGCAAGGATCGGGTCCCTCCAACCGGGCCGAAGTAGGCGCATTATACGCCCAAAAATGCGCCGATACTCAACTCCGCAAGAGCCTGTGTTTTCACCGACTTCCACTCTCACCCAAAACTAATCCTCCACGAATTGACCACTCAGACCGATGTGCTCGATAGTCTCGCGTGTCGGTCCGCTTACCAAAAGCAGACCCCTAGGAGATTGCTATGAAAAAGATCACAGCATGTGTCCTGAGCCTTGCGGCTTTCTTGGCTCTTGCCGTTGGGACCGCGTTTGCATCCCACGATATGGCGTGCTGCAAGCACCCCGCCATGAACTGTTGCAAGAACCCGGCTATGCCATGTTGCCGGTAAACGCGACGGAACCAGTATTTCCGTTCTGGACATAGCAGCGAACCATCCACCGTTTGCCGTCGTCCGCAGTGACTTGCGTTGGAGTGCAATGAAGGGGGGAGGTGTGCGTCCAGTGGGTGATGGACCCAAATAGAGTCTTTCACCTCTCGCTCAACACTTCGTGGAAGGTGGGAGGCGAAAACGGAAGTTCTGGATAAGGGTCATGTCCGCGAAACGGTCAGACGTTCGAGCGTCTCGCGAGAAAAGTGAGGAAAAAGATGAGAAACCTGAGAATAGCCGCGCTTACAATTGCGGCAACGCTGTTGCTAGTGGGGCTGACCGTACCATTCGGGACGGCTCTTGCCGGATATAAACACGATCTGAACTTCAAGTCCATTGATGTCGGTTTGCCCGGTGTTACGTTCACAGCGGCTTTCGGCATCAATGCGCAGGGCGATATCGTTGGCCGTTACGCCGTAGGAGCTGTTGGCCACGGTTATTTGTTGAGCGACGGCACGTACACCACGATTGATGATCCAAATGGCATCGGCAGCAGCCAGGCGCAGGGAATCAACGAGGAGGGCGAGATCGTGGGTCTCTATACGGTTCAGGTTGCGAAAACGGTGGATCCGTCGGGGGTCTTTACGCGGAGCTTCCTCCGGGATCCGGACGGCGTCTTTTCCCCGATCGAATTGGCCAACAACACGTTGGCCATAAAGATCAGTCCGAAGGGTAAGGTCGTGGGTTGCTTCCACAATTTGAGTTCCGATTTTGCGGCCAACGAGGGCGGCACAATGCACGGCTTCGTATATCAGAACGGCAGCAAAATACAGGATTTGATCGTGCCTGGCACCATGCACAACGGAATCACGAAGGACGGCCGGATTATCGTTGGCGTGGTCTTTCCGACCCCCGGCACCTTCTACGCCTACAAGGTGGAGGACGGAGTGTATGCGCTCCTCGATCTGCCAAGCTACGTGATGTGGTCCGATGCTCGTGACGTTAATCGCTCCGGCGAGATCGTCGGGTTCTTTACCGATTTTGCGAATAAGACTCATGGGTTCCTGCTCAGAAAGGGCGAGCTCACTACCATCGACTTCCCAGGGGAAGACGTGGTCTCGACACAGGCACGCGGTATCAACCCTCAGGGTGACATCGTCGGGTTCTATGTATCTAAAGATGTCGCGGGGAAATTGCACACGCACGGATTCATCGCAACCAGAAACAAGGACAAGGACGAAGACGACTGACGGACTAGAGCACTCGCATATCAGTCCATGCGACGCGCAGAGTAGGCCAAAGCGACGGAACCATGAGATTGGAGCGGGGCTCACAACACCGGAAGCGGCCTTGTGCCCCGAAATCAGATTGGGAACGTAAAACGAGCAACTCATACATGTGGGAAATCCGGATTTTCGGCGTTCATCGGTGTGCAACGGATCTGACGATTCTGGACGAGTGGCCGACGACTCGGAAGTTATCGTCAAGATAGACTATGCATCCGAGTTGGATGATCTACCTGAACCTTCGACTAGGAGCTAAATTCTATTCGTAGCGCAGGGCAACCATCGGGTCGACGCGCGTGGCGCGGCGAGCGGGAATCCAGCCAGCGAGAGCGGCCACGCCAACGAGCAAGGCTGAGACAGCGGTGAGCGTCACCGGGTCCTTGGCAGAAACGCCATAGAGCATGCTGGCGATGAGGCGCGAAGCTGCCAGCGCGCAGGGCAACCCAATCGCGACGCCAAGCGCAGCGAGCGCGAGCGTCTCCCGAAGCACCAGCCATCGCACTGAGTCTCGCTCCGCGCCGAGCGCGATGCGGATGCCGATCTCGCGCGTGCGGCGAGTCACGTTGTAGGCCATCAAACCATACAGGCCAATCGCGGCCAAGAGCAGAGCCAGCGCGCCGAAAAATCCCGAGAGCAATGCAGTGACGCGTTCCAGCAAGAGTGAACGATTGATGTTCTCGGAAACCGTCTTGACCGACGTGACGTATTCGTGGCCTAGGGAGTCGACCTCGCGGCACACGGAGGCGGCCATTGCTACGGGCTGGATGCTGGTCTGAACGATAATGTCGCTCCAGCCCATGTAACTGCCATATTGGGTAGTAGGCAGGTATACCGTAGGAGGCGGGTGTTTGCGAATGTCGTAGAGACTCGCGTCGCTCACGATTCCGACGATCTCGAGGTTCTGCCACTTCGGTATCGTTGTAATGTCAATGTGCTGGCCAATTGCGTCGGCGTGCGGAAGGAATTGGTCTGCGAAGCCGCGGCTGACAACCGCTACGCGCCGCGCGTGATCGTCATCCTGCCAGGTGAAATCGCGCCCACGATGGAGATCGATCCCCATCGTGCGGAAGGCTCCCGGCATCACCATGCCAAGGTCCACTCGAAAGTCTTCGGTATTCGCTCCCCTGATGCGAACCTTTTCGCTCCACTCCATACCGTCGCCTGGATGAAGGTGGATGTGTCCCGCCGAAATGACCCCCGGCAAATTCGACACACGGTCAGTAAGCTCGCGGTAATAGCTGACCCATTCGAGATTCTTGTAGCCGCCCGGCTTGGGCATAAGGCCGATGCTGAGGACGCCGCGAGTGCGAAAACCGGGGTTAACGGCGCGCAGTTCTTGGAGGGTACGAATGAAAAGTCCGGCTCCGGCGAGCAGGATAAGGGAAAGAGCCACCTGCGTGACGATCAATCCCTTGCCTAGTGCGCCGGTTCCAGCGCTGAGGGCGCGTGAGGTTTGCTGGAGGGCCGTGTTGGGATCTTCGCGTGTAGCGCGCCACGCGGGCGCGAGTCCAAAGAGCATGCCTGTCAAGCCCGCAGCAGCGACGGCGAATCCCAGGATGCGGAGATCGGGCGTGAGATGGAGCGTGGCCGGGACGATGTAGATCTGCCCGATAATGAAGTCGGCTAGCGCGCGGCTTCCCCAATAGGCGAAGGCCAATCCAGCCACGGTCCCCGCGATCGAAAGCATGATGCTTTCGGTGAGCACTTGGCGGACGAGCCTCGCACGGCTTGCGCCAAGCGCCAAGCGCACGCCGATTTCGTGGCTTCGAGAGGCCGCGCGCGAGAGCGTGAGGCTGGCGAGGTTCACGCACGCGACAAGCAGGACCACGCCCGCAATGCCCAGCAGAAGGTACAGCGGCTGCGAGAACCGATGGCGCAGAAACGAAGCTCCCGTGGCACCGGATTCCACTTTCAGATGGAGCGAAAGAAAATGGGCACGCTCTACAGGTGCCTGACTCGCGGGCATGACGGCTTCGCGAATCGAAGGCCAGAGAGAGTCCAAGTGCGCACGCGCCTCGTCCAAAGTGACACCGGGCTTGAGACGCCCCGCGGCTTCAATCCCCAGCACGTCGCGGCGCCGCAAATGCTTCTGAACATCGGCCTCGCCCTCAATCGGCGGTTCGGCCGTGAGCGGCACAGTCACTTCGGGAAGGTCTTCGGCGCTGATTCCGCCGAATCCCTTACGAGTCACGCCGATGACCGTGAACGGAATGCCCTCGATTTTCAGAATGTTGCCGATCACGCCGCGGTCGCCGCCGTAGCGTCGCTGCCAGAAGCTGTACCCGAGCACAGCCACCTGGATCGCGGCGGCTGCGCGCAGATCGACGTCCTCCGGCCCAATTAACCGGCCAACTTCGGGCGTGGCACCGAGTTCGGCATAGTAATTCCCGGTAACGGGCCAGATGTCGGCACGTGAAAGCGTTCCTTTAATTTCGATGTTGAAAACGCCCTCGGGCGCCCATGCAAACACGCCGGAAAAGACTTTCTGGCTGCGCTCGATCTCCTCGAACATTGGAACGGATAAGGCGACGTACGGATCATCGCCGCTGTGCGCTCCGAAACGCACCAATTGTTCCGGGTGCGGCACGGGCAGGTTCCGGAAAGTAAGACTGTAAAGGAGGGAGAAGATGGCCGTGTTTGCGCCGATGCCGAGGGCTAGGGTGAGAACGGCAACGGCGGTGAAGCCGGGATCCTTGCGGAGCATACGGAGTCCATACCGAATGTCGCGTAGCGATGTCTCGGCAAAATTCACGCCGCTTGCCTCCCAGGTTCCTTAATTCAAGCTCCACCTGGTTATATCCACATGCCTTCTCATGGAAGGCATTGAGTTCAATTGGTGGGTAATAAGCCCCCTAGCCAATTCCGACACGAGGATGATCACACGTTCGGATGGAGCTAGCGACTGAGGTCTGGTCTGGCCTCGATAGCGTATGAACCCCCATTCAGCCAAAAGTATTTGTCGGGGAATCGCCGAAAAGTCACATTGCGAAAACCGCCAGCCGCGAAGGCTTGGTGGAGCTCCTCCCGAGCATAGCCTTCAGAACGCCACCACCACTCGATAAGTATCTTCGCTTCCGGGCTCTTTTTCGTGATCACAATCAAGAGACTTCCATTTGGCGACAGCCGCTTGCGGAGTTCCGCGAGCGCCAGCGGAAGCTCATTTTTCGGAAGATACTCCAGCATTGAGGCCGACAAGATTAAGTCGTATTCCATCCACGACTGCGGAAGTTGGTCGAGCGCAAGCACGTCAGCCTGGCGAAGCTGGACGTCATTGATCCCGCAGGTGTTCAAGCTTGTCTGGAAGCGGGAGAGCATTGCTGGAGTAAGATCGAAAGCGTGGATAGACTCGTATTTCAATCCTCTGCTCGTCATCGCTTCAATCAAAGCAAATGATACTACGCCGGATCCGCAACCAGCATCCAGGACGCGAAGCCCAGAACGAAGTAGATCTGAGGCTTGGAGCAGGGCGCGGATTCCTTGGGGATATCTGAACGCGGAGATGAAAGAATTGTAGGTCTCAGTCCTCGTGCTGAAGAATTGCTGGACCTCGGAGCGAGTGAGCTGTCTCTTGCTGCTCATAGAAAAAAGTCCACATCGATGTAATGACGGATGCCGCGCCTCACCCGCTGACCTCGGAGACGCAGCCTGCCCCGAGTGAGACGGCAGTCTATGTGGTCATCGGAGGTTCCAGGTGATTCTGCTCATTCGACTTTGCAGTAGCAATACAGAAATTGTTGAGTGGTGCCAATTGGAGTGCGGTGCAGTTCTTTTGAACTTTCAACCAAGCGGAAGCGCGCCCCGAATTGGTCGTGCAGCGAATCCGCATCATAGCGCACGACATCCAGCCCACTGCATTTCATCGGTCCCTCCGGCCCAAACGTGCTGACGAGAACGTGGCCGTCGCGTTTCACGGACCGCGCGACATTTCGAACATAAGCTGCGCGCTGTTCCGGTTCTGTCAGAAAGTGAAATACCGCCCGGTCGTGCCAGACATCGTAGGCGCTGTTGTTCAGCTCCGTGCGTGTGACATCGGCAACGAGCCAATGAATCCGGCCAGCCGCTGCTCCCATTCGATTCTGGCAAACGTCGATCGCGGTCTCGGAAATGTCAAGAACGGTGATGTTCTGATAGCCTCGCGCCAGGAGATCGTCGGCGAGGGTGGATTCGCCGCCACCTACGTCGATGATGGCTGAGGAATGCCCAGCGCCTGTTCGCTCGATGAGAGCGATGGATGTTTCCAAATGAGGGCGGTACCAGCTTACGGCGTCCGGCGCCTTCGTCTGGTAAACCTTTTCCCAATGCGTCTTCACGTCCATGATTCACTCATAACCTTCAGGGCCGGCTCTGTCAATCTGCCTTGCCGGCTTTCGCCCTTTTGAAAGCACTTTCGGAATAGAGCTTGAACTCCTCACCGGGTGGGGCAAGCTCGAATCGCTCAGTGAATTCGTTATCGTTCCGGATTTGATAGGTTTCGCGCGCCCGCCACCCTGCCGGGATATTCTCAATGGTTTCGGTCACAAACACCATTTTCTTTCCATCCGGCGCAAAGGTGTCCTCGACGTATTGGTTGACGAATCCTTCCACATGAAACTGCCGAAGAACATGCTTCTTCCGGTTGCCGTCATAGCTGAACAGCCCGAAATCCTCGTGTGTTTCGCTCTTGGGATTCTTTTCCTGCGGCGGATAGACGGATTTGTTTCTCACGCGGATGAACGTTTCGTTCATCACAAGCTCGTAGTCGCGTTCCACGGTGCCGGAACCTGGTTCACCGTGGACCGTTCCTTGCCAGTGGCCAACGAAGAACTGCAGGGCCGAAAGCTTGGTGTTCGCGTTGAAGGCAGGAATCGCCAGAAGCATCTGGACCAGAACTATCAGCACGACCCGCTTTTGCATATCCGCCCTCCGCTGCGCCCTAGTCGTCGGATGACTGAGACAGGCTGCTCCCTACGGCTGAGCAGATTGTACTGCAGGTCTTCTCGTTGAGACGTAAGAAGCTGCGAGTGGAACGCCGTAAGGAACCACGGCTGGCAAGCCAATGAGCCTTTGTACCGATGAGTGTCAAGCGGCTTCTTCCCGGCGATAGAGTTCGAGTACCCACACGAACGTTCCACGTCGCGTGGCACGGACCAGTCCTGCAGCCTCCAACGCCGCTTCCATGCGCTGCGGCGAGTGAACAAAGGCACGAAACTTGTTGCCGGTCAGCCGCCGCCACAAATTCTCCATCGCAATAGTCATCCGTATGTACCAACGATCGCGCGGGTACGTGAACGCGAACAGATGCAGAGTCCGTTCCGCCGCTTTCCGCAGCAGCGCTTCACCTTCCGGGTAGCAGCAAACGACGCGGTCGAGAGTCACCACGTCGGCTTTGGGCAGGGTGTCCGCGATCGCGGCGAAGTCGCCAAGGATGAATTGTGTGGGACGCGACTCATACCTCAATCCGACCTCACGCCGCGCGACCTCCAGATAGGCAGGTGACGCTTCAACCATGGTGACGCTGGCCACGCCCGTGTCGGCAAGTTCCGCGCTGATGACCCCGATGCCGCCGCCGACATCCAGTAGGCGCCTCCCCTCCAGCGGCTGGCGCCGAAGTTCCTCCAAAAGGAGGCGAGTTGTAACGTCCGCGCCGCGGCGTCGGTAGCGCCGCAGATCATGGTCCGCCACCTTGCCGTCGAACTGCGTCTC
>Ga0137401_10000324_pt1 | contig 17975 bp, 20 predicted proteins | sample CZOMad1_1_16fung_FD_108286 | JGI IMG/M metagenome (GOLD analysis project Ga0137401, IMG submission 108286) | Vadose zone soil fungal communities from Angelo Coast Range Reserve, California, USA - CZOMad1_1_16fungal (Illumina Assembly) | ecosystem: Environmental > Terrestrial > Soil > Vadose...
CCATTGACTTCAGCCGATTCGAAACCGACGTTTGTGATGCGTGAAAGCCGGCGGGGTGTCGAGTTTTCTGCGCAGACGGCGGTTCGCAAGATCAGGGAGAATTAGGATGAAGAGCCTTTTTGTAGGAAACATGAATTTTCAGACCAGCGAGAGCGATTTGCGGGCGTTGTTCGAGCCGTTCGGGCAGGTGACGCGCGTACACATGGCGATGGACCGGGAAACTGGGAGAGCGCGCGGCTTCGCGTTCGTGGAAATGCCGAACGACGAGGAAGCGGCGAAGGCCATCGCGGGACTCGATGGAAAAGAAGCCGGCGGGCGCAACTTGAAGGTGAACGAAGCGCGACCCAGAGGCGAAAGCGGACCACCGCGAAGCCCCCGCGGCTTTAGCGGCGGCAATAACAGCGGCGGCGCTGGTGGCGGCAAAGGCAAGGGCGGGGGCGGCGGGCGGAACCGGTTCTCGAACGAGGATTACAGTGAAGCGGTTCGGCAGCCTCGCGAACCTCGCTGGTAGCTCGCTGTTGTACAGATTCGCTGGACGATTCGGCGCTGACCGAATCGCATTCTTCTTGTGAGGCGAAGATATGACGACGACTTTCCAAAAGCGGCAAAAAGAGATGAAGCGGATCGAAAAGCGAAAGATGAAAGAGCAGAAGCGAGTACAGCGGAAGATTGAAAAGGTAGCGTTGAAGGAATCGGGGCAAGATGGGCCGCAGATGGGAACGGCGCCGGAAGAAGATTTCGACCTCGACTATTCACCGGAGTAAGCGAGAGCGAATGAGAATCGGCGGAGTCTGTGTTTCAGGTCGCGACTAAATCGGCGTTCGTTAAGAATCTCAGATTATTTTCGTGCGAATCAGCCGAGCCCTGGCGCCCCTTAGCCACAGAACCGAATTCGCAACAACCCACTCTCGATTTCAATCAGCAAGTTTCAGCTTCTCCAAATAATTGGTGTAGAGAGACTTGAGTTTGGCGCTATCAGGTGCGGAACTGGGGTGTTCGATCAAGATGGCGATGAACTGGTCCATGGCCTTGTCTATTTGGTCGAAAAGGGCGTGGTTGGTTTTCGACAGCGCGGTATCGCCGCCATAATCCTCAGCCTTATCCCAGGTACGCTCGAGAATGCGGGCGAGTTCCGCGGCGCTTGCATTGTCGCCCTTCTGAGATGCTGCGACCGCGAGTTGTGCCAGCGCGCGGTATGGCCCCATTTTGGTGTCGTCGACCCCGACAGTCCGCGGTGAATGTTTTTCTTGCGCTATTGAGATCTGCCCCGAGCAGACAACCATCAGCAAGCTTGCGGAGCCCATCAAAAGAGTTTTCACGGCGGGTCCACGCATCTGGATCATGATGTTCTCCTTCTGGCGAATCTGGGGCCCGCCTACCGAGAAGACGAGCTTAGAGCCAGAACTGTGAAGTGCACCGTGAATGTTATAACCGTGGCGTGATCGGCAGGGGAATCGATTGCAGGCCTATGACGAACTGTTTAAGAGCCCGCCAAGCGGGGGAGCACCAGGCAAGACTTACTCACGATGTGAAAAGTGACGCACGCATCGCTTATGTCGTTACTTTATCCTCAGTAAATCAAACGCAAGAGAGTGCATCGCTTCCAGCCACGATCTAAGTGGCGGACTTCACCCTCGAGTAGCAGTAAGTAATTTCTGCGAGTCAGTCCCTGTCCAATCTATATTAACGAACCGGCGCAATTTCGAGCCGGTCGCCAATCTTTGTGCCGGAACGATAGATCGTGTGCGGAGGAAGTTCCAGCACGCTGGCTGCTTTCAGAGATACCTTGGAGATGCGGAACGGGCGAACATGTTCCTCGACGTAGACGACCTCTTTGTCTTTGCCGAGAAAGATGAGGTCGATAGGAAAAAGCATTCCGATGGTATGGACGCCACTGGACGGCACAATCCACAAGCCACGACCGAGCTGTGCCCAGCGGCGCGTCTTGCCAAGCAAGCCGACGAGCCGGCGAAGATAGCTGTCGGCGAGCGTTGCTTCGGTAGCCACAAAGGTCTCGCGCGTTTTGTTATAAACGTATAATGCCCGACTGTGACCGTTGTTGGCCATGATCGACCCGATTCGGGTATCCCCTCAAGAAATATTCAACCGCAGCGGCGACTACTCGATGGATTTGCGCTTGCGGCGCCAAATGATCACGAAGAGCACTAGCACTGCCAGTGCTCCTGCCACGACTCGAATCAGTGTTATGTTGTCCATTGCACTTCTCCTTTTGCTCTTCTACTGCTCGGCCTCACGACGTCTGTGAGGTCGCGAGGGTCTGTGATCACCGCTGCAAAGCCGGCATCAACTGCCGGAGCAGGGTGATCACAGCTGGGCCCAAAATCACCACCATCAGTGCGGGGAAGATGAAAAAAATCAGCGGTGGAACCATTTTCACCGTCGTTTTGGCGCTCATTTCCTCGGCGCGCTGACGGCGCTTCACGCGCAAGTCGTCGGAGAAAACGCGCAAGGACTGAGCCACGCTGGTGCCGAAGCGATCCGTTTGCACCAACATGGCGACCAACGACTTGATGTCCTCGAGGCCGGTGCGGCGAGCGAGTTCGCGCAGGGCGTCCAGACGGGTTTTTCCGATGCGCATCTCCAGGTTCACCAGTTGCAACTCTTCGCTGAGCTCCGGATGGGCGATACGCAGCTCTTGCGCCACTTTCATCAGCGCCTGATCGAGACCGAGGCCCGATTCGACGCAAATCACTAGCAAGTCCAGGCCGTCGGGAAGACCGCGGCGCAGTTTGTGCTGGCGGGCGTTAACTCTCCAGGTGAGAAACATGTCTGGAAACAAATAACCAAGAGCGACGGCGATTAGGGGAGCCATGAAGAGGTTCCACTTGTATGCGCCAGTGACATAGACCAACGCGATGCAAGCGATAGGGGTCAGCACCTTGAAGCCGCGCATTGCCGACAGAGCTTGTGAGCTGCGGTAGCCGGCGCGTATCAGCAGGAGTTGCGTTCGCGGAGTGGGCCCGGCATCGCCAGGGACCAGATTGCCGAGGCCTGCCAAGGTATCGCGCACTCGATCTTTTTGCTTTTCGGCGAAACTCGTTTCCTGAACCGGCGGCGCTGCGGTATTCGCCATGCGCGATAGGCGGCTAGCAATTCCGGTTCCGCCGGGCGCAAAAGCGTAAAAGACCGCCGCCAGAATGGCGAAAGTGGCCACGAACGTCAATGCTGTGATGGCCCAAAGCTGCATCTGCAAAAACTCCCTTAGCCGCTAAACCTCAATATGAATAATCTTCCATATCAACAGCGAACCGATCACCTGCATCATTGCCGCCACCGACAAGATCAAAGTTCCTCGGGGATCCTGGAATAAAACCCGCATGTAGGTGGGGTTCAATACCATCAGTATGATCAGCATGAAAACAGGAAGAGCGATCAGGATGCCGGCCGTCAATCGGCCTTGCGCCGTGCGCACGCGAACTTCGCGGTAGATGCGGAAGCGGTCGCGGATGACACGCGCGAGCCCGTCGAGAATTTCCGCGAGGTTTCCGCCGGTCTCTTTTTGGATGAGCAGCGCGGTCACGAAGAAACGCACGTCGATTGATGGGATGCGCTCGGTCATATTCAGAAGAGCGTCGCGCAGCGGGAGGCCAAAGTTCTGTTCTTCGAACGTGGTACGGAATTCGCCGGCAAGCGGCTCGGAAGATTCTTTCGCGATCATTTCCAGGCCCGTCGTGAATGCGTGCCCCGCACGAACTGCGCGGCCAAGCAAGTCCAAGGCTTCTGGGAAGCGTTCCTCAAACTGCTGGAGGCGCCTCTGCCGGAGATAGGACACGACGCCGTAGGGTATGAACGTTACGGCCACCCCGAGAAGGACACCGAGCCAAAATTGAGGTGAGAAAACTCCGGTGAGCACGAACGTTCCCATGCCCAGGCAAGCGCTCATCAGGATGAGTTTACCGGCTTTCATTTTGAGTCCCGCTTGCGCGATGCGCTCTTGCAGCCGCACGGACCATTGCCAGTGCAGCATCAAACGATGAACCGCGGGAACGCTGCTGAGCATCTCGTCGCGCGCTAGCGTCAATCCCAGGGACACATCGCCCCGGCGCTCGGCTTTACGCACCGATTCCATGCGCCGACGTACGACGTCCTGCTCGTTGTCACTGCTCGCGACCATCCAGGTACCCAGGACGATCACCATAACGATCAGGAACGTGAGCCCAAAAACCAACATACCCATAGCAGTCCTCTAGTACGAGCAGCCTTTCGAATCGACTTGGAAACGACGCTTCATCAAACTCCTAAAACGTGCTGACCCTCGAACATGGCAATTGGTAACTGAATGCCGGAGACCAGCAGCTTCTCCGCAAACTTTGGCCGAATCCCAGTAGGCACAAATTCACCAAGCACTTCGCCGTTGTCGCGAATGCCGCGCTTGTGGAATATGAAAATGTCCTGCATGGACACGACATCGCCTTCCATACCCGTGATTTCGGCGAGTGAGATCACTTTGCGGGTGCCATCGCTGAGACGGCTGACCTGAACCACGACGTCGATCGCCGACGCGATCTGCCGGCGCAGGGCGCTCTCGGGAATATTCAAACTGCCCATGGCGACCATCGTTTCGAGGCGGCCCAAGGCGTCCCTTGGTGTGTTGGCGTGAATGGTGGTCAGTGAGCCGTCGTGGCCCGTGTTCATGGCCTGCAACATATCCAGCGCTTCCTCGCCGCGAACCTCACCTACGATGATGCGGTCGGGACGCATACGGAGTGAGTTGATCACCAACTGTCGTTGCTGGACGGCGCCTTTGCCTTCAATGTTGGCGGGGCGCGTTTCCAGACGCACTACGTGGTCTTGGTGCAGCTGCAACTCCGCGGCGTCTTCGACCGTCACAATGCGTTCGCGGTTGGAAATGTAGGACGAGAGAACGTTTAGGAATGTTGTCTTGCCTGCGCCGGTGCCGCCGGAAACCAGAATGTTGAGGCGTGCTTTCACGCACCCGCGCAAGAGTTCCAGCATCGCGGGGGTGAGGCTGTTGTTCTGGAGCAAGTCATCGGCGGTCAGCGGATCGCGACCGAAGCGCCGGATCGATAGGCAAGGTCCATCGACGGCGAGCGGCGGAATAATGGCATTCACACGCGAACCGTCCGCTAGGCGGGCATCCACCATCGGCGAGGACTCATCCACGCGACGCCCAACCGCGGAAACGATGCGGTCGATGATGCCCATAAGATGGATATCGTCGCGGAATTGAATGGAGGTCATCTCCAAAATGCCCTTACGTTCGACGTACACCCGCTTGTGTGTGTTGACGAGAATATCGGACACCGTCGGATCGGCTAGAAGAGGCTCGAGCGGTCCCAGCCCGAAGACTTCGTCGAGAACCTCTTGGGCAAGGCGCTCGCGTTCCTGCAGGTTCATCGGCGTCGATTCGCCGACGACTAGCGCTTCGAGAATTTGCGTCACTTCGCGCCGCACGTCTTCGCGATTCACTTCCGTCAGACGGTCGAGGTTCAGCTTTTGAATCAGCTTGCGGTGAATTGTAGCTTTTACGGTACCGAAGTCCGTGCGTGTAACCGGTGCTGTGATCGGGGCCATGATCTAAGTCACCTCTTTGACGGAAACGAAAAGAACCCGCCAAGCGAGCCTTTCTTGGTGATGGGCACTACGTCGAGACCCGCCAGCTGCGCGGCAATCTGACGATAGCGGCCGCCGAGAACGTTGTTGTGATTCTCCTGCAACGGAGTCCCTAAATTCACGGCGGTACTAGCCATTCGGAAATCGTTGGGCAGGGAAGCGAAAACCGGACGGTTGATGTCCTTCTGTATGCCCTTCAGAACTTCGTCGTCGCCTTTGTGCCAGCGGTTGATGATGACGCGGGCGCGCTCTGGATCGATCCCGAATCCCTTCAGAGCCAGCAGGCGGCGTTCCAGCGTCCACAACGCGGGAACATTGGCCTCCGCAACGATCAGGATCATGCGCGCCATCCGTAGGATCGCAGTCCACTCCGACGAAAACTGCGTGCCCATATCCAGCAAAACAATGTCGAACGTATTTTGCGCCACGTTTACGACGCGCTCGAGCGACGGGATGTGAATCGACTGCCATTCCTCTGGCTGCGTGACTCCGCCGAGAATTTCCAATTTGGTCTTGTGGCGCGTCAGCAGGCCCGAGAAGAAATGACTGTCGAGTCGGTCCATGTTATCAACGGCGTCGCGTACCGTGAATTTCGGGTGTAGATCGAGCAATAGATGCACGTTTCCCAGCGGGTTGGCAAAGTCCAGCAGGGCCACTCGCTTGCGGGCGTACGTGGAGAGCTGCACTCCGATATTCACGGCCACGGTTGTGGCTCCGACACCGCCCTTCGCTCCCATGACTACAATCAACCGGTCGAGCGAGGACCGGTCTCTGGCGTCGATATCCTCGGTGAAACGCATGAGGATCTCTTTGAGGGACGCCGGTTCGACGGGCTTCGCCAGAAAGTCCTGCACCCCGGCGCGCATCGCTTCCAGCAAGAGTTGGTGATTGGGTGGAACCGCCGAGGAACAGGCTACAAGTTTGACGGACGGCCGCGCACGATGAATCTGCGCGCCGAGCTGAAAATAGGGCTCCGGGTCACGAGAAAGGTCCAGGAAGACGACCTCGGGCAACGAGTCTGCAGGGTCGGGCAGCTTGTCGGCGGGAACCGTCCACTGCTTGACAGACTTCACCAAGCCCGTTTGCTGCAAACTAGCCAGCAACTGTGCAGAACTCGCTGGGTCACCACTTGCTATCGCTACCGTCAGCATCAACTGTTCTTTCGACTCCTGTAGGTTTCGATCAGCCCTCAGATACGAATCAGTCCTTCACAATCGTACTACTTGGGAACTCCGACCGACGCCGGTGTCCCAGGCACTGGCTCCGGCTTGGGCGGTGTGCCGATGGTCGGCTGCATGAAGGGAAGCGGATATTTCAGCTTCGGCTTCTCTTCGTCCACAGGCAAGGGATGGATAATGCGCGGTGTAACCATGACGAACAGTTCGTTCTTGCTCTTGTTCAGGGTACGGCTCTGGAAGAGCCTGCCGAGGATCGGAATATCGCCGATACCAGGGATCTTTTGGAACTGCTCGGTCACGCGATTGTCCATCAGGCCCGCGATCGCGAAGCTCTGTCCATCAGTAAGATTCATTTCCGATTCAACGCGATTCGTCGCCAGTGCAGGGATCACAAACCCCTGCAGCGTGAGCGCATTGGTGAAATCCAGGGAACTCACTTCGGGCTTCACCTTTAAGTGAATCAATCCATTCGGGGTGAGAGTCGGAGTAAAGTTCAGGCGCACCCCGAATTCCTTGAATTGAATGGTGATGCCTGCAAATCCGCCGCCGCCTCCCGTGGATTGCAGAATTGGGAAAGGAAATTCGCCGCCAGCCAGGAAGCTGGCATCCTTGCCGGACTCCGTCATTAGGTTCGGTTCGGCCAAAATTTCCAGCACGTTCTGCTCTTGCAGAGCTTTGATCGTCGCGGCGAGATTGATATCGGGGCGGAAGATGAAAATATTCAGTAAATCGCTCAAACCGATCGCGCTGCCGGTGCTGGGCGTCGTGCCGACACCGTTTGAGGTCGTAAGCTGCGGAGGCGCAAACTGCTGCGTCGAGATCGTTCCGATGTTCTTGGCGCCCGGCAAACTTAGGATATTAATCCCGAGTTGACTGATCGCGGAACGGTTCACTTCCGCGAACCGCACCTGCAGCAGAATTTCGCCGGTCGGTGTCGTCGGCACCTGCATCAAGCTGGTTACTTTCGGGGTCGTGCTCTTCACGATCTCAAGGATCTTGTCGGCCACGGGCGCGGAAGAGATTTTTCCCGAGAGCATGACTACGTCGCGTGAGGTGTCAAGATGCACATCTTCTGACGGAAACACTTCGTGAATTTTCTGGCTCAGACCCATCACGTCAATATCCACGGACACTTCAAACGCCTGGCTCTGATCGGTCTCATCCCAAATGATTAAGGAGACTCCTCCCGGAGCCCTCCCATTGACGAGAACCTGAGTCGGGCTGACCACGATCGCTTCTGCAATGTTTGGATCGGCGAGAGACACCCGCTTGATTCGCGCGGGCGAGGAAATCACGATCGAGCGACCAACCAGCAAGTGAAGAGTTTGTGGTGCCTCGGATTCAGCCTGCTGCCCGGTGGGTACCGGCGTTGGCGCCGGGGTCTGGGCCGAAGGTGCAGCTGGCTGCGATGCGGTGGGCTGCTGTTGTGCCCACGCACCTGGGGCTGCGAGCAACAACGCTGTCACCAGCGCAAACGCAGGCAGTTGGCCGCCGTACTGCCGGGCCACGTTCGGCCGATCGGATCTCGTTTGGTTTGCGAACATTCGTTGTCCTCGAAGCGTTCTCATTGATTCGGAAAACTCTTGTTTTCTCGCTTGTTCCCGGTGATCACTTCAATGACGTATGGCGAGGCGGGCGTCGGGCGCGGAGTTGCGACTTTGACGGGCCCTGTCTTTGGCGCGGGTGCCCCGCCGGAAAATAAATTGGCTTCCAAGATCGAGGCTGGTCCAACCCTCTTAGTGTCAGCCGTGTTGCGCAGGGCCAGTTGTATTTTCCCTTCGGTGCTGGCCATCGCCAGTCTTCCCGCGTCTTCGGGTGAAACCAGCAAAGTGATCACCGGAACCGTTTGCGGTTTGCCTTCGCGATCCTGCTCGATCTTCTGACCAGCCGCGAGAACGCGCACGTTTTCCAGGATGGTTCGAGTGATCGTGTCTTCGGTACCGCGGCTGCCACCCTCGATTTTTCCAGTCACCAGCACATCCACCATCGTTCCGGGCATCACGAATCCGGCCACTCCCACAACGTCGTTGACGGCCACCGAAAGAGCGCGCATACCTTGCGGAATGACGGCGGGCAATCCGGCGCCAGACTCTTTAGGAGCCAACTTGCTGTCCAGGATCAGTTCATTGGCGGCGACGTCGGTGATCAGCGCGCGGTTGGCGCAATCCTCAATACGCGTGAACATCCCGGCGACAGGTTCCCCCGCCGGCCAGGGAATGAGGCGAAGATTGTTGGCATCGACAGGTGTCCCAAGGGCCAGCTGCTTGGCCGCCACCACAATCTGCCCGGTGACCGCGGGCTTGACACTGCTCGCCTTTTGAAACTGCCGATACACAATGGTGCTCAACAGGAAGGCGACGACAACCGCCACCGCCAATCCGAGAATCATGCGGTTCTGGTTCATGAAATCAGTCTCCTCGCCTCAAATGCAAAATCGCCCCAACTTGCCAAGGTTCCGGTCACGCGACCCAACGGGCCGCACAAAAACAAGCCAAGGTAGCGATCGCAACGGCTACGCCGAATGGCAGTTTGAGCAGCGCGGGATTGTCAAGCGAGATCTGAGGGTGGGCGCGCAATCCAAACGAAAAAAATCCCCGCACCAGCACGACGAGATTTTGAAACGTTTCCTTGACTCGCCGCGTTCGCATCATTTCAACCACGGCCATGAGCCCCGATACCAGGATGCTTCCGAGTAAAACGAACAAAAACATCAAGGGACCTACGAAGGCCCCGACGGCGCCCATCAGCTTCCAGTCGCCCGCACCGAGCGCCCGCATCAAAACCAGCGGTAGCAACAGAAGGAGAGCGAGTCCGGCGCCTTCGAGAGAAGCCTTCGCGCCGGGCCAGCCAGAGATCACCGTGCGCAACGTAAGGCCAAGCAAGAAAGCCGGCACCGTGAGCCAATTGGGTATCTTGTGCGTGCGAAAATCCACGAACCCGGCGAACAACGTCATGCCGATCGTGAAGGCCCATATTGTTTGTTGCAAGCTCATGGATAAGGACAGTCCTGTAGGTTTCCGCGGTATCAAAGCTCTCTGTGCCGCACAGTACGACACATGCCAACACCGGGGAGCTGGAGACTCTCCCGGCGCTCTTAGGTGTTCAAATTCGCAGCAGCGTTTGTGAAGACGCCATTGATAGCCAAGGCCAGCGTGTTCAGCGTGGTGACCGCCGCCAAGGTCAACAGGACCAACAGTAGCGCGTACTCCGTCAGGTCTTGCCCTTCCTCTTCTTTCCACAACCTTGCGAGAATTTGCTTCATGTCGATTCCTCCGAGACCGCTGCGGCCAATAAGGCCAAAGTATAGACGCCAACGAAATCCGGGCGGGAGCCCCCTACCACTAGGCTGTCCGGGTTGCACAACGGAAAGATGAGGATTAGGTGTTCAGCTTCGTGCTCACGTTGGTGAACGTGCCGTTGATCGCCGTGGCGAGTGTGTTCAGCGTGGTCACCGCCGCCAAGGTCAGGAGGACCAATAGTAGTGCGTACTCGGTCAGATCCTGACCGTCCTCTTCATGCCAAAGCCGCTTGAGAATGGTTTTCATTTGTCGTTCTCCTTCAGTCTTGAAAGGGCGTACCAGCCCGTGGACCTGTACTCGGTTCTCCCTTCTTGGTAAGCACCTGCCGCGCCAATCCGTTCGCGCTTGGGCCACTTACCGTAAGTTGTTAAAAAAGCCAGCCTTACATGTATCAGAGAGCGCAATTCCGAAAGCGGGGCCTGGACAGCGTTCCCCTTTGTTGACAGCTAGCAGCTTGCAAACACCTGATTTGGTGACGGCACTAGTGTCGAACCCTTCCAGCCACGACAGCGTATTGAGCTCCCAGCGGGCACCAAGCAAGGGAGCGTTCGAGGGATCGAAACCAGGCGAGCCAACGAGGAAAAAACACGACATAGTCCCGCGACAGACCTTCGAAACCGTCACGCCGGAAGTAATTGCTGGTCTCGCACCTTGGTAACAGTTCAACTCCCTTATCGAAGGGGCACTTGGACACTGCCAACCGGGTAAGCGGGTTGAGAGGGTTATGCTCGAAGATGACAATCTTCCCGCCTTGAGCCAGACGCGAAGATACCTCCTTCAGCAGACCCGGACGTTTCTCGGGTTGGACATGATGCAGGACGTTGGCCAGCACAATGACATCGTAGGCGTCGGCGAGTTCGCCGTGATTTGTAGTAAAGGTACCCTGGCGGAGCAAAGCCGCGTCGACCAGGTTCAGGCTATCCTTCGAAACGTCAAAGCCGTCGACGCGCACAGTCGCCAGACGCTTTTTGAGGTGTGCTGAGAGAAGACCGACCCCGCAGCCATAGTCTAGCAGTCTTGCTCCTGCACGGAGTCCGATTTTTCGCACAACGTAGTCAGCTTTGTAGGCCGCGAAATAGTCCGAGGACTCGCCGGTTATGCGAACGCTCTCGCTTACAATCTTCCCGTAATCCGGCGCGAATGTATCGAACTCTGCCAAAGCGACCTCCGGTGATGAAAATCCGACGTAGACGCCGCTACACCATGCGGAATGCCGCCTCAACGGCTCGCGGCAGCTTTCGACCGCAAAATTCGAGGGACTGGCTTAGCCTGCGCATCGAACCCTAGTCTTTCGCGAACAACGTAGAGAGGGCGGCGCTTTGATTCCCCATAAATCCGCCCGACATACTCCCCGATAATCCCAAGACAAATGAGCTGAACGCCGCCGATGAATAGAACCGCAATGACCGTGCTGGTCCAGCCCTTCACCATTCCCGGCACGCCGAGGTACTTATCGAGCAGAATTACTAGGATTCCCATAATCGAGAGCCCGGAGGCGGCAAATCCGACCCAAGTGGCGAGCCGAAGCGGCAGGGTCGAAAAAGAAAAGATCGCATCTAGCGCAAAACGAATCATCTTGAACAGGGAAAACTTGGTGACACCTGCGATTCGCGCCTCGCGGCGATAGGGGACGCCAATCTGCGAAAAACCGAGCCAACTCACCATTCCGCGGACAAAACGATCTCGCTCGGGCATGGAAAGCATCGCGTTCACAACCCGCCGGTCCATCAGCCGGAAGTCTCCTGTGTCGACGGGGATCGGAGCGTCTGACAGGTGACCCATCAATCGGTAGAAAAATTTAGCTGTCCATCGTTTGAAGGGGGTCTCGCCATCGCGTTCAGAGCGAACTCCGTAGACGACGTCGTAGCCGTCCAGCCATTTGGCGACGAATTGCGGGATCACTTCTGGAGGATCTTGCAAATCGGCGTCGAGGATGATCACCGCATGACCGCCTGCGTGCTCTATTCCCGCGGTAATGGCTACCTGGTGACCGAAGTTCCGCGAGAATCGGACCACCCGAACGCGGAGGTCTCGCGCCTGCAGCTCTCGCAGCACCTCCCGCGTCGAATCCGTGCTTCCGTCGTCCACATAAATAATTTCGAATCCCTGATGGGAGTGTTCCAGGGCCGTCACGAGGCGCTTATTGGTTTCGCGTAGCGCTTCTTCCTCGTTGAAGCACGGAATAACCAGAGAAAGGAGCTGACGCTCATCGGAGCCGGAACCAATATCGGCTGGTGTAGAGGAATGCTCAAAAAAGTCTCTGCCCATTTCTATTCCCCCTGGCTGCGCACAATCTGTTTGGCGACGACTGGCTGTGCGCGGTCCATTTGGTTGTTGCGTCTGACAAACAAGACACTCACATTGTCCCGATAGATCTCCTGCCATTGAGGCACCGCGCTGAGCAGAGTCACAAGCGGCTCGGTGCGATCGAGCAGGCAGGACTGGATTCCATAGTTCTGTAGGACCGTCAAGGCACCGGGTCGCAGTTGTGTAATGTAAAAATAGTCGGCCAGGGAGCCGCCCCGCTCGTAGGGGTCGGCGCGTCCATCGACGAATACCTTCTGACCGGCCAAGACGAGATACCCGCCGAAGCCGTAACTGTTGAACATCGGACCGGCCACCGGATGTTGCCGCAAGTATTCGATCGCGCTGACTGGGAATTTTTCGGAAACACTTCGCTGCAGGTTCGCGGGCGACGGAAACCAGTGCACCATTCCCACGAATAATAGGCCCATCAGGGCCGCGTTGAGGACATAACGGTCCTTTTTATGGTCGTATCCTGGGACCCATCGAGCCACAATCACGGAAAAGCATGGCGTGAAAACGGGAACGAATACCAGCAAGAAGCGAAGATGGAGGCACGCCATCACAATCCCCCCCACGACGAGTACCACCTCCTCGAGACGCAAATAGAAGCGAAAGACGATCTGCGCGAGGAAAAAAACGAGTACGAGCGCAAGGAAAATTTGCCCTCCGGCGATGTTAAAAGGCATCGATTGCCATTCCCTCACGTTGGCAACACCGATGGGAAGGGAAGATGCTACGTGGAATGGGTAGAAAGCAAGTTGGACCCCATACGGAGTGATGCACAGAGCGGATAGGCACAGGAGGAGAACAGCTTCCAATCGCAGGCGCTCGTTCGCGTTCCAGCGGTGTGCCTCCACCCCACCGGCACGAAAGGAGACCAGACCGCTGAATAAGTACACTGCTATGGCGCCGATGCCAACTACGAACGAGCCGTGGATATTGACCCACGCTGCGAATAATACCGGGAGAAGCCAAATCGATTTCCGCTTACCCTGGCGAAAGCGCTCTAGGGCTATCAACGTCAAGACAAGAAACAGATACCCGAGCATCTGAGGCCGCAAAGTGAAAGAGGCATTGGCAAGCACTGACAGGACTGCAGCAACGGCGAAACCCGCCTTAGAATTATGCGATCGGAGGGTTGCATACCCGTAGAGAGCCAACAGGATGGCGCTGCCCAACACAATGAGCAGAGCGTCCAACCCTTGCAACCCGGCGTGGCGCGCTACGAACGCGATCACCGCATCGCCCAGCCATTCCCCGGCAATCCATGGCTGGCCCGGAACTGTGAAGGAATAGGAGTCTACCGTCGGCCAATGATGTGTGTTCAGGAGGATTTCCCCTGTTCTAATGTGCCACCACAAGTCCGGGTCGACCGAGAAGGTGCGTCCGGCAGCAAAGACCGCCCCGACGAGAAATGTCGCGAGCATGGCTGGAAACGAAAAGACTCCCCGCAGAACGGAGCGGATGGTTGTCCTGGCCGCAGCGGCCACCCGAGCGTCGGCCCACCCGGACCAATTAGAAATGTTGGCAACACCCTGAACAGGAGTGATCGTTTGCACGAAGATGTCTGCTTCGCTCATGGTCGAGCCTGCGGCACCGCTCGGCGCCGGCTGCTAAGCGACCGCGTCTCAGTCTGGCACGCGTAACCCACCGCGCAGCGTCCTTATTCGGATACACCTCGCGGGTTTTACGGGCTCCGTTCAACGGTAAAAGCAGGTCTCCTTCCAAACACAGCCGCTACTCGGCAATGGTCCGAAAGGCCGGCAGGACGGCGAAAGGCGTCCTGACACTGGCGATGGATTCGCCAAGTTGTTGAATCTTATTAGTTTGTAGGTGACCCAGGAAAGTCCCGGCGCGGGAGAGGTATTTAACTCGCTCGGGAACTAGCCCCATGACTCGGCAGCACGTCGCGTCCACCGCCACCGGATCGTTACCAAAAACCAGCACTCCACTGCCTTTTGGTGTTCCTTGGACCGGGCCATTGCCTTCCATTCCCACGATACCGTCCACGATCGCGAAATCTGGTCTTGCCGCAGCGTTGATGTCCAAGATGGCCCGGTCGATACCAGCCCAGTGCAGTACGTTCTTCGGCCACCCGTAGCAGCTTCCGGGGACGATCCCGAACATGTTCTTCAGTGATAGCGTAACCCCGGCCCAATGGTGAGTCTTTAACTTGGGCATCGATACCAGGAGGTCCACTCCCAGGGCTGTCTTGGGCAAGTACAGCTCCCTAAGCCGGGAAGCATGGGTCTGCAGTCTTATACGTTCGACGTCGTCCACGTTCAGGTCCACGAAGGTATTGCCTAGCGGGCCCAGGTATTCACGGAGGCGCACCGACTCAATGATGGCCTCGGTATCACGGTCCATGGCCGGGCCGTCACCGACGAAAACTTGCGCAGCCCCTAAACGCAGAAAGCATTCCCTCGTGGCAGCTATTACGGCCGAGTGGGTATTCATTACGCCCAGCGGATCGAGGCCGACCAGGTTCGGTTTCAGCAGGACCGTCTTGTCTTTGACCGTGAGACTGAACGTCGACAGGCTCTCATGGATCAAGGTGGACAAGTCTTGCTCATAATTCGCCACGCGCCGGATCACGACCTTCGAAGGAGGGCGCCGAAACGATGGGACTAAAGTTTGTTCGCGCATCTTCAGATCGCCTTCGCGCCGGCCGGGTCCAACCAGTCGGATCCCGCAGCCAAAGCTAGGGACGTCCAGGCCGCGACTTGCACGCTATCGAGAAACCCGCTTTTTTCATAAAGAGCCTGGAAAACAAGAGCATTGCGCGGCCAATCTCGGCCATAGGCGGCTATGCAGATTTTCGCCAGCGCAAGGGACCCGGCGCTCTGGATCGTTGCAACAGCACTCTCCAGCCAATCCAAGCTCATTACGTTCTCCCGTCGGCTAGGCTGATGGCGCAAAGCCAGCAGGGCGCACATGGTTGGCACCACCAAGGGCTCCCCAGGTACGCCATAAACAAGTGGGTTCCCGCAATTCCAGCCTCCGCCCGGACACATGCGATCGTAAAGCAGGCCCTCCCCAAGCTCCCGTCGCTTTGCGGCCTCCGCAGGAAAGGATTGCGGCGTTCCTTGTTCCAAGGCGATCAGCGCGAAGGAGGTCGGCTCGACCCAACTGCTGGTTCCAGGCGTCCAACTCCAGCCGCGATAAGCATTGTTGATCGGCGCAACGTCCCGCTGAGAACTGAATTTCGCAAGAAAGCGCCGCCACGGTGTAGTGTCAGCCGGCCAATCCTGGCACAGCCACCGAAGGCCCGCCGCGACATTTGCCGACGAATCCGCCGCCTGCGCCAGCACCCAACAGCTCAGCGACGTAACCCAACACCCGGTTTTTTCCGCGGGTGTCGACGGCCACGATCCGTCCGCTAACTGCGCTGTACGGAGATACTGAAATCCACGGGTTAGCGCCTCGGTCTCACCGCTCCACCCGCGCAAGGCATGCAAGGCCCAGCAGGTAGGCTCTACGCGGCTTTCCGATTTGGGATGATACCCCCATCCGCCATCTGCATTTTGGGCATTACGCAAAAAAGGAACGCAAATCGCTTCAGCAAAGGACGTTTCAGAGGCAGCTTCCATCTCGTCAGAAGCTAATCTGAGAGGCCAGGCTAAGTCCATAGCAATCTGAGGGTTTTGACGAACCTACATCACAGGGCCCAGAGGATAGTCGTCACGGCGCTCTGTAGTCGGATCGCCTTCCCCTTCGTGAATCCCCAATTGATTGATCAAGCGATGGAGATACCCACGCGCGACTCCCAGCGTACGCGCGCATTCCGCCTTGCGCCAGCCGCACTCACGCAGCGCGCGCAGCAGCAGCGCCCGCTTGAATCGGCGTACTTCATCTTCGTAAGAATGGCTAAGTTGCGCCCCATCCGGACCCGTGCTTAGCTCCACACCCAGGCGAGCACTTCGAATCGACGCAGGCAGGCTGCTAACATCCACAGTCTGTTCCTCGGATAGTACGATAGCGCGCTGCACCACGTTTTCCAGCTCGCGCACGTTACCCGGCCAGGTGTGATCCTCTAAGGCGTGCAGCGCCTGCGGAGAAAACCGCCTCGCCTTCTTCTTGAACTGTTGCGCCGACTTCACCAAAAATTGTTGTGCCAGCAAGGGGATATCGTCGCGCCGCTCTCGCAGCGGCGGCAAATGCATCTGCACCACGTTGAGTCGGTAGAAGAGATCCTCGCGGAATTTTCCCTGCTGCACCATTTCCGCAAGATTCCGGTTCGTGGCGCAAATCAAACGAATATCGACGCTGATGGTCTTGTTGCTTCCCAACCGCTCAAAATTTCTCTCTTGAATCACGCGCAACAACTTGGGCTGCAATCCCAAACCCAGATCGCCGATTTCGTCGAGGAAAAGCGTTCCCCCGTCCGCAGCTTCCACTCGGCCGCGACGCGCCATCATCGCCCCGGTGAAGGCGCCTTTTTCATGTCCGAAAAGTTCGTCTTCGACCAGATTTTCCGGAAGGTTGGCACACGAGAACGCAACGAGGGGTCCGATGTTCCGGCCGCTGAGGTGATGAATCGCTCGCGCCAGGAGTTCCTTACCAGTCCCGGTCTCTCCGGTAATCAAGACGTTGACGTCGCAAGGCGCGATCTTGCGCGCCAACCCAAACAGTTCCTGCATCGGAGCCGACGTCCCCAGCAACTCATGCAATCTGCCCGTGGGCCGCTCGTTCGCCCTTAGCCGCTGCACTTCACGCTCGGCCGCATGGAATTTAGACGCCCGGCGCAGGATCAGCCGCAACTCCATCATGTTGGGAGGGTTGGTCACGCTATCATCGGCCCCATGCTCGATGGCCCGGAAAATGAGCGCGCGATTTTCTTCCTCGCAAAGAACTACCAGCGGTGGGTGCGAAGGAACCTGGCTGATGTCGTCCATCAACCGCAGTACGGCCTCGTCGTCGCCCTGCGTGTTCGCGGATCGCAAATCGAGAAGAATGACATCCGACAATTCACGAACGTCGGCCAACTGATCCAATTGTCCCTGGTTGATCGTGCGGGTAGCGAAATCCTCGCCCAGCGCGCGCGCAATCGCCTCTCCCAATCCCGAATCTTGTGTGAGGAAGCTAACCCGGATCACTTGCTTGTCCAACGGTCCGATCTCCTGGGCGCCAATCAGAGGACTACACAGCAATACCCGTCTCTGAGCAAGCCTTGCTTGGGGAGCCGAGCAGGATCCCAAAGCGTCTAGTTATTCGTGTGACGAGGACTCTAAATCCGCTCTAACCGTGAGCTATGCCAGTGCGATCCGGGACGGGTCGAAAAAGCACTGGACTATCGGATAGGCATAATTGCATACCGAGTGCCAATACTTCCCACAGGCAGTGTTGAGGATAAGTCCGCTAACACGCATCGAATCAGCGCGCTGGGTTGTGGAAGCTTTGTAGGTTCTTGAGGGCGTGGAAACTTTCGTAGTAAATGTGTGAAAAAATATTCTCCTACTGGACAAGAGTACTCGCGTAAGTCCTAGAACTACTGGGACTTATCGGGAATACCCTCAGTCGGTATTCCAACCAAAATATCCACCGCGATATTCTTGCCTTCACGAATCGCCGGCTTGAATTTCCAACGGCTGAACGC